>Ga0210051_1002792_pt1 | contig 17493 bp, 17 predicted proteins | sample CryGey092014_all_FD_185464 | JGI IMG/M metagenome (GOLD analysis project Ga0210051, IMG submission 185464) | Groundwater microbial communities from aquifer - Crystal Geyser CG23_combo_of_CG06-09_8/20/14_all (SPAdes) (version 2) | ecosystem: Environmental > Aquatic > Deep subsurface > Groundwater... | reverse complement strand
CGGTGAGAATTTCTGGAACATCGTTAATAGATATTCTTTATCTGAAAGAGCGCGGGGTTATTTGATAGCGAAAGGACTTGAATCCAATGGGAGCGAGAAGGATGTGGAAGATTAGCGGGAGCAACGGGGAGCAACGGGACGGAGTTTAACTTGTTGAATTATGAAAGAAGTCATCAGCGAAGTTGAAAAAGGAAAACTGGGGTTTGGGCGGTATGCCGGCAGATGAGAAGTTCCTGGATAAAAAGTATTGACAAAAAATGTAATATAGGTTATAATCTATAACAGATATAGGTTTTAACCTATAAGAAAACAATATGGATAATAACATTCGGAAAATGCAACTAAAGGTGTTGGGGATATTTTCAAAAGCCGCTAAAACATTCGCATTGGCAGGCGGCACCGCATTAGAACTTTTTTACTTAAAACACAGATTTTCAAAAGACCTTGATTTCTTTTCGCCAAACTACACGATAAAAGAGATAGAAAATATCGTCTCGCAGATTAAATCAGGGCTGAAATTAGAAGTGAAATTTGAGAATGAGTTTATTGCCACCGGTCATGCGAGAGTCCGCTTTTACACTGTCGGTTCAAAAAAAACAAGGACCAAACTGAAAATTGATTTTGTGGAAGATGTTTTTTTCGAAAGTCCTGTCATCAGAAAATTTAACGATATACCTGTATACGATGTGAAAAATATTTATACCCAGAAAGTTTTTGCTATAGCAGGAACCTATACAGCAAAAAACGGTTTTGGAAAAGAAATAGCAACAGGCAGGAATGAAGCGAGAGATGTTTTTGATGTGTATATACTGTCAAAACAAGTAAAACCACTCAATGTATTTATTAAGAATTTGCCGAGGGTACAACAGCGAGGTCTTATTCAGTGGTGGCGTTCATTTTCAAGATTGGACTTAAAAATTGGGGTTATGGATTTAGATATCTATCGGAAAAAATTTGATGTTTCGGAAATGCTCAATCATCTTGACGATGAAATAAAGAAATTTATAGGCGAGGAGATAGAAATATGAATATCAAAAAATATTTTTGGAGTTTGAACAGTAAAGCAATCAGTGAAACAAAAAAAATATTAAAAAATCCCGACCACCCCGAATTCGCCAAAAAAATGGTTGCAATACTATCGCGGTGTGATAAACCCAAAGAAGTGTTTTCTTTAATTTCAAAGGAAAAATTTACGGAAGTATGGCCAAAAATCAGACGCTACTGGATGAAAACAAATCAGTCGCCGGAATTTAAGGCATGGTGGGAAACGGTTTATGAGGGCATGGCTGAAATAAAGATAAAGAAGCCGGCCGGCGAGCCGTCAATATTTGTTGCCGAAATAGGCAAAATAATTAAAAATTATAGAATTGAAAAGGGGATAAGTCAGTCCGACCTGGCAAAAAGGAGCGGGATTGTGCAACCTGATATATCAGCGATAGAAAAAGGCAAAAAAAACATTACAATTGAAACCCTTTTGCGGCTATGCAAGGTTTTAGGTATAAAAGATATACCTGTAAAGTGATATGGGAAGGTTTGACTGGCTGGAAATAGAGGTGGCAAAAACACAAAAACCTGCCGAAGAAAATGTCGTTGCGGAAAAAAGAAATTTGAGAAAATTAGTCCCATAAAAAAGAAGAAAATTGAGGTTTGGGCGGTATGCCGGCAGATGAGAAGTTCCCAGATAAAAAATAGTGTTGGGAAGTTTTTGCCGAAAAAATTTCTTGACAAATCAAAAATAATTTAGTAAAATCAGCAAAGTTTATGGAAGAATATTGTTTTGACAGTTTTATAGTAAGCAACCCAAATTTTCCAAAGCGGTTTTCGGTTTGCGGGATATCGCTCAAAATGACGTTTGAAAAAGCATGGCAAACTTACGGCAGGAATTGTCGTTTTTCACCGTCGGGCGCACCGTCGGCAAATTCAAAAAAAGTATGGCGTAAATATGGCGTAACTATGCCAAAATTGATAAAAAGCTGTAAGAACAGGCATATGGTTATAAAAATGAAAAAAAGTGATTTGTCCGACGGTAAAATAGAAAAAAAAGTAATATCAGAGAGTAAATTGCCGGTGTGACTTAAGAGCATAGGAATGCTCTCATAAGGCGGGGGTCGACGGTTCGATTCCGTCCGCTGGCAAAAAAAATAGAAAACGGGCAGAAACTTAAATGTGTTCTGCGGGAGGTTTTTGTGAAAAAGTTGTTTGCTGTTTTATTGGTTGCTGTTTTGTTTTACGGTTGTGCGTCAAGTCCCGATAAAGGGACTGTTTCCAAAGAGGGCGAAATTGAGAGAGAATGGGTTGAACAAGGCATAACAAAAAGTTTTGTTTTTGCCAGAGGAATCGGTGCTGCCGATCAGACACTTGAAAATAAAACGCAGAAAATGGCAACTTCAAGAAATTCGGCGATTGTTAATGCCCAGTACAATATGCTTTCCGTAGTAAAAGGGGTTCAACTTGAAGGTGGAATCACTGTTGAAAAAGCGATTGAAACCGACTCAATGCTTGCGACAAGTATTGATGCCGCTATAAAAGGAGCGCAGGTTGTCCGAAGCGAGTGGACGGCAGATGACGGATGCGTTGTCGTGCTTCGTCTTTCCAAAAAAGCATTGAAAGAGATGGGTTTGAAAATCGTCGGCGAATAAAAAGAAACTGTTGCTGCCCTGAATTTTTGAGACGGTAATATATAACAAATGTTGTATAACATTTGTTAGGTTCTGTAAAGTAAAAAATGGTAGCCACAGAATGGCACAGAAAAACACAGAATTTTTATACAAAGAGTGAATTAAAGAGATTAATTCTTTAACTTTCAGTGAAGTTCTGTGAAATTCTGTGGATTACAAAGGCGCCACAGGAGTACACAGAAATAACACAGAAAAAACTTCTGTGAAGTTCTGTGGCTGAATTACAGAACTATTTGTTATATAGGGATTTTATTTATGAAAAAATATTTTTCATTGCTGTTACTATTCACTGTCTTTGCCGGATGTGCTTCAACAAAGCACAAAATTAAAGCGACATCTCCGAATACGGAAGTTGTTGAGGCAGAGGGAATGGCGCCTATCGTCAACAACGACATAAACGGTGCAAAAAAAACATCTTTGCACGAAGCACTCAAAAATGCACTCGGGCTTGTTATAGGCGTATATGTTTCGCAGGAGGCACTTGTCTCAAAAGCAATTCTTATTGAGGACAATATCACATCTCAGACAGAGGGATACATTGAAAAATATGATGTCATCAAAGAATGGCGGGACGGTGATTTTTACAAAACAAAAATCAAAGCGCTCGTAAGGAAAGAGGATTTATCGGCAAAACTGAAAGCACTGGAACTTGAACCGAAAAAACTCGGCAATCCCGTCGTATCACTGAAAATTGACGAGATTATTGACAGTCAGCCGTCGTTGACAAAATACGCCGAGTCGGAATTAAAAAATAAATTTATTGAAGCGGGTTTTACCGTTTCGGACTCGGCAATTTCAGATATTATTGTGAACGGCAAAGCCGACTCAAATTTCAACACTGATGCTGGACTCGGAGGCATGATTTCCTATCGTGCTACGGTAACGGTTGCGGTGATGAAAACAGGTTCCAGCGATGTGCTCGCAACAGATGAAAAAACTTTCGGCGGTGTGGATGTGACCAAGTCAGCCGCTGCGAAATCATCAATTATGAACTGTGCCAAAAAAATAGGAGAGCAACTGCCACAGACGGTTCTTAAATTTTTGAGGGAACGCTCCGTTGTCCGTCTGACCGTCTCAAATGTTGAAAATATAAATAAACTCAACGATTTTACAAGGTCGGTCCGTGCATTAACAGAGATTCGCGATTGTTTCGTTAGAAATTATTCAAATAGTGTTGCTTTACTTGATTTGGACTTGAAAAAGGGTACTGCAACTGATATCGCCAAACGGCTTGAACAGAATACAAACTTTAATATAAAAATAACAAAAACCGGCGCTTACGATATTTCTGCCGAGTTACAAGCGGGAAGTGGGAAGTAGGAAGTGGGAAGTGGTTTTGGTTTAACTACCCCCTACTCACTACTGCCTACTCCCTGACTTTAACTGCCGGCGTAGCTCAGCGGTAGAGCAGCGGTTTTGTAAACCGCTGGCCGGAGGTTCGATCCCTCTCGCCGGCTTTTTATACCAAAACAAAAATCTTCTATCGGAGGTTTTTTTTATCTTTTATTGTGAAACTTTTAGTATAAAATTACATCAAAATCGGAAGAACAATCGGAGGTGTTTATGGAAAAAAGCATCAAGGAAATTGATGAGATTGTGAAGAATGAGTCGTTGTTTGTTTCGGAGGTTATGGGGGAATTGGAAAAAACAATTGTCGGACAAAAGTATCTTTTACAACGGTTACTTGTAGGTTTGCTTTCCGACGGACATATTTTGCTTGAAGGTGTTCCGGGACTTGCCAAAACGCTTGCCGTTAAAACCCTCGCACAGTCGGTTGATTGTAAATTTTCACGGATACAGTTTACACCGGATTTGCTTCCGGGTGACATCATCGGAACGATGGTTTTTAATCCGAAGACGGGTGATTTTGCCGTGAAAAAAGGTCCTGTTTTCGCCAATCTAATTTTAGCGGATGAAATAAACCGCGCCCCGGCGAAAGTACAGAGTGCCCTGCTTGAAGCGATGCAGGAAAGGCAGGTTTCTATTGCTGAAAAAACATTTCCGCTTGACGAACCGTTTATGGTGCTCGCCACTCAAAATCCGATTGAACAGGAAGGCACATATCCTTTGCCGGAAGCCCAGATAGACAGATTTATGCTGAAATTAAAAATTACCTATCCTGATAAAAAAGAGGAAAAAGAGATTATGGAAAAGGTTTCATCAAATAATTTTGAAGCCGTAAAAAAAGTCGTAAATTCCGACAGAATAAAAAAAGCGCGCTCGTCGGTGCGGATGGTTTATATGGATGAAAAAATAAAGGATTACATAGTTGATATTGTTATTGCAACCCGTCAACCCGATGATTATAAAATAAAGGATTTGAAAAACATGATTTTGTATGGTGCATCCCCGCGTGCTTCAATTTATCTTGCCGAAGCGTCAAAATGTTATGCTTTTATATCGGGGCGCGGTTATGTAACTCCGGAAGATGTTAAAAATATCGCACCCGATGTTTTGAGGCACAGAATAATTCTTACTTACGAAGCCGAGGCGGAAAACATTACATCCGAAGATATTGTGAAACGGCTTCTTTCAGAGGTTGAGGTTCCGTAAATGCTCGCCGCCGACCTGATAAAAAAAATCAGAAAAATTGAGATTAAAACCGGAAAAATGGTCAACGAAGTTTTTGCCGGAGAATATAAAAGTGTTTTCAAGGGTCGGGGAATGGAATTTTCTGAAGTCCGTGAATACCAGTCCGGCGACGATATAAAGACAATTGATTGGAATGTTTCTGCGAGATACGGCAACCTGTTCGTAAAAAAATTCATAGAAGAACGGGAACTCACCATAATACTTCTCATTGATATTTCCAAATCGCAAAAATTCGGTTGCCAAAAATCAAAGATAGAATTGGTTGCCGAACTTTCCGGTATTATCGGTTTTTCCGCCTTAAAAAATAACGACCGCATCGGAGTAATTTTATTTTCGGACAAAATAGAAAAATTCATCCCGCCGAAAAAAGGGAAAAAACACTGTTTGAGGATAATAAGCGAAGTTTTGTCTGCACAGGCGGAATACGGAACTGATATATATAATTCACTTGATTATTTGAACAGGGTAATAAAAAAGCGCGCGGTCGTTTTTCTTATTTCCGATTTTTTAGACAGCGGTTACGAAAAGTTGCTTAAAATCACATCAAAAAAGCATGACCTGATTCTTGTTAATGTAGGCGACCCGATGGAATATAAAATTCCGGATTTCGGTATTTTTCACTTCGTAGACGCAGAGACATCAAAAGATATTTATGTTGATGCACGCAAGTATATTTTTACAAAAAATTTCCAAGATGCAAAAAAAGGTGATTTTGAATATCTTGAAAATACCGCAAAAAACATGGGAATTGATAAATTGAATCTTTATACGGACAAACCGTATATTTTATCGTTGATACTTTTTTTTAAGGCGCGAGAAAAAAAGTTCAGATGAAAAAGGCCATATTTGTTTTATATTTTCTATTATTTTTTTGCCGATCTCTTTTTGCTGATGTTGCTATTTTTGCGTATCTGAACAAAAATAAAATAACCATTGGCGATAATATAAAATTAACGATTAACTTGGAATATACCAATGATGTAAAAATAAGTTCCGCTGTTTTTGAGAATAACTTAAAAAATTTTGAAATTAAGGATTATAAGTTTTCTCAAGGAAGAAAAAAATATGTTCTGTTCGGGCGATATGTCAAAAAATATGAATATCTGCTTTCAACATTTACTACCGGCATTTATCCGATTTCGCCTTTTTCTATAAGTTTTACAAATCCCGCAGGTATAATTGCACAAGCCCAAACCCAGCCGCTGAAAATTGAGGTTGTAAGTTTGCTGGATAAAGAAAGTGTTGCGGATATTAAAGATATAAAGCCGCCTGTAAATGTAAAATCAAAATCATTTTTATATCTATTGTCTATTTTATTGCTAATATTTTTAGCAATATTTTTACAAAAGTTTTTTCATAAAGATTTACCGTCGGTCATACTTTCTGAAATAATTGACCCGTACAAATATGCCGTCGGTGAATTGGCAAAACTTGAAAGCGCGAATTTAATTAAAGAAGGAAAGATTAAGGAATTTTTTATTATATTAACCCGTATAGTGCGGATTTATCTGTCAAAAATTTTTGAGGTAGATATAATTGATATGACAACTTCGGAAGCAATAAGGGCACTGCGTGAAAAAAATGCAGATAAAAAGTTTTTGATGGATTTACGAGAATTTTTTAACTTTGCTGACCTTGTAAAATTTGCAAAATATATTCCGGATGAAAAAGAGACAATTTTTAATCTGGAAACTGCAAAAAATCTAATAGAATCGGTTAGGCCCTTGCCGCCAAAAATATCCGAAACAAAAAACGGTGTAAAACAATGAGATTTTTTTATCCGTATTTTTTATTATTGATTCCGATTTTGCTCCTCGGCCTTTATTATAAAAAAAAGAAAAAACTTGATGGTTCTTCGAGAATAATTTATTCGGATATAAAAATTTTCGGCAACTTAAAAGTTCCTTCTGGAAAAAAAATAACGGACGGTTTAAAAATTATAGCAGTGATTCTCGTAATTATCGCCCTTGCACGGCCGCAGGGAGGGGAAAAATCCTCGGATTTTACAAAAAATGGCATAGATATAATTCTCTGCATAGATACTTCAACTTCAATGTTGGCTGAGGATTTTAAGCCGCAAAACCGTTTGGAAGCGGCAAAAGAAGTCGTTAAAAAGTTTATAAAAGCAAGAAAAGATGACCGTATAGGTGTAGTGGTTTTTTCAGCGGTCGCTTTTACCCAATGCCCGCTGACGACCGATTACGGGTCATTGCTTGATTTCATTGATAAAATTGAAATTGGAATGACTCAAACCGACGGTACTGCTATCGGCACCGCTATACTCACATCTGTTAATCGTCTTAAGGATTCAACCGGCAAAAGTAAGATAATAATTTTACTTACCGACGGTAGAAATAATATGGGCGATGTTGACCCTGTTACCGCTTCTAAATCAGCCGCTGCATTTGGAATAAAAATTTATACAATAGGCGCCGCCGGCATAGGTGCTTCGCCGTATCCGGTTGATGATCCGATTTTCGGAAAGAGATATGTTTGGATGAAGGAGGACCTTGACGAACCGACTCTTTTACAGATTGCGAGAGAAACGGACGGACTTTATTTCCGCGCGAAAAATAAGGGAGCGCTTGAAGAAATTTACAAAAAGATAAATGCGATGGAAAAAACAGAATATAAAACCCAAGAGTATGCGGATTTTAATGAACTGTATATTTGGTTTTTAATACCTGCTGTTTTGCTGTTTATTGTCTTACTATTTTTAAGAATTTTTGTTTTTAGGACGGTGCCGTAATGGAGTTCACCGATACATTTTTTCTTTATTTTTTAATCGTTATAATTCCGATTACTATTTTTGCGGAATATGCGTCGGAAAAACGGAAACGGGATTTTATAAAATGTATTTTTTCCGCGGAAAATATCCGTAATCTTTTTGTAAGGTATGATTTAAGAATTATTGAACTTAAAAAAGTACTCGGAATTATCGGTTTGTTTTTCCTTGTTTTTTCACTTTCGGGACCGCGATTCGGGTCTAAACTTGTCAGTATTAAAAAACACGGAGTTGATGTGATAATAGCGGTTGATGTTTCAAAAAGTATGCTGGCCGAGGATATAAAACCGAACCGTCTGGAAAAGGCGAAACTTGAACTCAGATCGCTTATTGATAACCTGTCGGGCAATCGTATCGGATTGATAGCATTTGCAGGCAAACCGTTTTTGCAATGTCCGTTAACTTTGGATACTTCCGCCGCAAAAATTTTTCTTGATTCCATTACAACCAACCTTATACCTGTTCCGGGCACCGCGATAGCGGAAGCGATAGCACTTGCGACGAAAAACTTTGTGCAGCAGGAAAGAAAGTATAAGGCACTTGTAATTTTAACCGACGGCGAAGATAACGAGGGTGATGTTGAAGAGAGCGCTCTTGCGGCTAAAAAGGAAGGTGTGAAAATTTTTACAATCGGTTTTGGAACAGCACAAGGCGAACTTATTCCGGAGAAAGATTCTGCCGATAAAATTATAGGTTATAAAAAAGATAAAAAAGGTGAAACCGTTATGACGAAACTTAACGAAAATATGTTGCAGAAAATCGCATATACCACCGGTGGAAAATATTATCAGTCAACTGACGGCGAGATAGAGGTTTCCCGCATTTCCGAGAATATATCCGATATGGAGACGAAACAGTTAAAAGCGAAAAAATACGAAAGGTATGAAGAAAAATTTTACTATTTTGTTCTTATCGGTTTGATTTTAATTCTTGCGGAAACCTTTTTACCCGACAGTTTCAGAAAAAGAATATGAAAAAGATTTTGCTGTTTCTGATTGCGGTTTCAATTGCTGCCCAATGGCTTTATCCGTCCATAAGAAGCAATTTAGGTAAAGGCAATAGCGCCTATAAAAAGGAAAAATATGATGCGGCATTGGAAAAATATAAACTTGCGGAAACGGAAAAACCCGATTTGCCGGAGACGATGTTTAATCTTGGGAATGTTTATTATAAAACCGGCAATTACGAAGATGCAATAAAAAATTACGAGAAAGCGACATATTCAAAAGATATTATTTTTCAGAGCAAAGCGTATTATAATATCGGGAATGCTCTATACAGAGTCGGCAAACTTCCAGAGGCGATTCAACTTTACAAAAAGGCACTTGAATTAAATCCGAATGATAAGGATGCAAAATTGAACATAGAATTCGTTCAAAAAAAATTAAAGGAGAATATAGATAAAAACACCAAACAATCGTCTCAAAATACGCAAAATCAAAATAAAAATAAAAATGAAAAAAATCAGGGTAAAGATAAACAAGATAAAAAAAGCGGTGAAAAAGAAAAAAAAGACAGGATGTCAAAAGAGGATGCAAAAAGATTATTAGAAACGGTCGGAGATGAAAAAAAACCGAAAGAAAAGGCGAACATAAAAATGCCTCTTTTTAAGATGCCGGAAAAGGATTGGTAAGATGAAAAAATCAGAGATTAAGAAAATAGAGATTAAGAGATTAGAGAAAAAAAGTTTTAAGGTTTTGATTTTACTATTCTCTATTCTCTATTCTCTATTCTCTGCCATTTATGCTGAGATTAACATCAATGCTTCCGTAGATAAAAATACCGTCAATTTCGGCGATTCAATTATTCTTCAAGTTGTCGTTTCTGGAGATGTCTCAAATATTCCCAAGCCCGAATTGCCGTCTTTAACCGATTTTAATGTTTACTCATCAGGCACATCGCAAAATATTTCTTTTGTTAACGGACAGGTCTCATCATCAGTAACATATAATTTTATTTTATCTCCGAATAAACCGGGAAAGTTCACAATCGGCGCTGTTAGTTTAATCGTTGCAGGTAAAAAATATTCCACGGCACCAATCAATATAGAAGTTCTCCCGTCCGGATCATCACCATCGCAAAAACAGGTTAATCTTCCCCAAACGGATATATCATCGCAACATAATAGAGAAATATTTGTTACGGCAGTTCTTGATAAAAAACGGGTTTTTGTTAATGAGGCAATAACATATACATTCAGATTTTTTACGGCAAGAAATCTGTACTCCAATCCGGAATACCGCCCGCCGAATTTTACCGGTTTTATGGTTGAAGATTTACCGCCGCAAAAAAACTATCAGACAATCATAGACGGCAAGAGATATAATGTTATTGAAATAAAAACGGCATTATTTGCGACATCGCCGGGCAATTATAATCTTGGTGAGGCTTCGTTATTGGCAAGTGTTAGGGATTTTACTAATGACCCGTTCGGCAATTTTTTTGATGACGATTTTTTTAAGGGTTTTTTCGACGGCGGGAAAACGGTTTCTGTAAAATCAAAACCGTTAAGCGTAGAAGTATTACCGCTGCCGTCGGAGAACAAGCCGGCAAATTTTTCCAGTGCAGTCGGAAGTTATGATATAAAATCTTCCGCGGACAAATCCGAAGTTGAAGTAAATAATCCGATAACTTTAACGGTTACTATTTCCGGATTCGGCAATGTAAAATCAATTTTAGAGCCTAAATTTCCGAATATTGCCGGCGTTAGAAAATATGATACGATTTCATCTGTCAACATTTCCAAATCAAATTATAAAGTCAGCGGTTCAAAAACCTTCAACACGGTCATTGTTCCGTTAAATCCCGGATATGTAATAATTCCCGAATTTGAATTTTCATATTTTAACCCATCTGAAAAAGAATATAAAAGAATAAAATCCAATTCTATAAAAATAAAAGTCAAACCATCAACCGGCTCCTCGTCGGTAAAATTACCGGTTGCATCTTCCGGAATAAATATAATAGAACAGGATATAAGATTTATTAAGACGAATATCGGAAAAAAATCTGATAATAAAACGATTTTTCTCGTTAGTAATATTATTTTTATAATTTCCGTTTTGATTTTTCTGGCATCTTTCAGTTGCAATAGGTATAACTATTTTATATCTAAAAATTACAGTTTAATAAAAAGCCGGCGGGCATTTAAGGAATTTGAAAAATCAATAAAAAACCTGATTAAAAACGGTGTAAAAAGCGAGGAGTTTTACGGCGGTATTTATGAATCGTTAATAAAATATATTTCTGATAAAACCAGGATGGCAGTTTCCGGATATACATTCGGCGAAATGGAAAATATTTTGCTTAAAAAAAATCTTAATGCGGATAACATAAAAGAAATAAAAGAAATTCTTGAAAATGCAAATTTTATGAGATTTGCTCCGTCTGTTAAAGGGAGTATTGACTTTAAAGCGGAAGCAACTAAAATAAAAGAAACGGTTCGCAATATAGAAAAAGGGTGGAGGATATGAAGAAGATAATAATTTTTTTATTTATGGTAACAGACCTGTTTTCGGTATTATTTGCCGTGCAGGAAGATAAAAATTTTCTTTCAGGATGTAATTTTTACGAAAATGCGGAATATGAGAAAGCGCTTGAGATGTTTAAGTCACTTGAAAAAGATTATCCGACGGCAAATCTTTATTACAACATCGCCAATAGTTATTACCGACTGGGAAAAATAGGTTATGCCTTGCTGTATTATGAGAAGGCAAAAAAATTATCTCCGTTTGACGAAGATATCGGATTTAATATAAAAATTATATCCGGGATGATAAAAGAGGATGAAAATGAAAAAGGCCTTTTGGCAAATATAGATATGGGTGCAGCAAGATTACTTTTTTCCCTGTCAATCTTTTTTTTCGCAGGCATTATTTCAATAAAATTTTTAAGTTCCAGAAAAATATTATTTTGGCCATTTGTTGTTTCATCTTTAGCGGTAATTTTATTTTTATCGCTTTATTTTCTAAAATATCGCGGTCAATGTGAAACGATTGCGGTTGTAATAAAAAATGATGCCGAAATAAGATCCGGGCCAAACGATAATTTTAAGGTGAGTTTTACGCTTCCGGAAGGCAAGAAAGTAAATGTTCTTAGTAAATCCGGCGATTGGACGGAAATAGGCGTTAAATCAATGGGGCTTCGCGGTTGGCTTGAAACAAAAAACATAGAAATAATATGAGTGATGTAGTTTGCCGAAGATAACCTTGACAAAATAAAGCAATTTTGTATAATTACCTAAGTTAAAAATAATTGCGGGCGTTGCATAGTGGTAATGCCGAAGCCTTCCAAGCTTCTGATGTGGGTTCGATTCCCATCGCCCGCTATTAAGGCAATTAAAAATTAAAAGTTAAAAATGAAAAATGTTTTGATTAAGTAATAAAATTACCACAATTTTTAATTTTAAATCCCGCTATGGGCGGGACAAGTTTTTACATTTCAATTGATTTTTATTGGGCAGGTGGCGGAGCGGCCAATCGCAACAGACTGTAAATCTGTCGGGCTGTGCCCTACGAAGGTTCGAATCCTTCCCTGCCCATTTGTAATTTTATGGGTGAAATAACTGATAGAAAAAATGCGGACAATAATCCGCCGGAAAAAAACAAGGAAGCCAACGAAAAGAAGCAAAATACTTTTTTGATAATATCCGTTCTGTTGTTTGCCCTCGGTTGGTGGTTTTTAAGAAAACTTTCAGGTTATTAAAAATAGATTACAGCAGAAGATATTACTAAAAAAATGTTGTAATCGTTTTGTTTTGAGGTTAAAATGAAAATTGATATTTATGGTTTGCTTGAAAAAGTAAGAAATCAAAGGCCCGTTGTTCATCATTTGACAAACTGGGTTACGATTTATGATTGTGCGAACATTGTAAAAGTTTTCGGCGCTTCGCCCGTTATGGCTCATGCGAAAGAAGAGGTTGCCGATATGGCGAAAATCGCATCCGCGCTGGTTTTGAATATAGGAACACTTACAATTGATTTTATAGAGGCGATGAAACTTGCGGCAAAAAGTGCGAATGAAAAAGGTATTCCTGTTGTTTTGGATGTTTGCGGTGCGGGTGCTACAAAATTACGCGACGAAAAATGTTTTGAACTTCTGGATGAGGTAAAAATAAGCATCATAAAAGGGAATTCGTCGGAAGTGGCGAGAATTGCCGGTGAAAATGTTCAGACAAAAGGGGTTGATGCAACTGCCGTTGAAAAAAATCTTATTGAAATTGCCGAAGGTTTGGCTGAAAAAAGAAAATGTACTGTTGTGATAACCGGCAAAGAAGATGTAGTTTCCGACGGTAAAAAAGCGCTGCTCGTTAAAAATGGCTGTGAAATGATGTCAAACATCGTCGGTACCGGTTGTATGGCGGCATCGGTAATAGGAACTTTCGCTGCGGTTGAAAATGATTTGGCGGTTGCTTCAGCGTCGGGACTTTGCTGCTTTGAAATTGCTGCTGAAATTGCGGTGAAATTATCAAAAGGTCCGGGAACTTTCAAAGAAAAACTTTATGACTCCGTTTTTTACCTTGATAAAAAAACCATAGAAAAGATGAGAAAAATTGAAAGTTTATAACTTTATAGTAGTGCACACTTAAGTGTGCGCTACTAACTGACACGAAGTGTCATTCCGTGCTTGCCTGTCCTCACGAAAGTGGGGAACACGGAATCTAATTTTGCTTTTTTCCGTGTTTCCGAACTTCCGTGCTTCCGCGGTAAGGTTTTAGGTTACGAAGTTTTCTTGCTATGAAAAAGATAAAAATTAGCGGTTATTACTTCATTACCGATGAAAAATTGAGCAAGGCGGGAAATGTTTCGGATGTTAAAAATGCGGTTTCTGCCGGCGTAAAAATTGTCCAGTACAGAAATAAATGCGGCTCAACAAAAGAGATGTATGATGAAGCCGTCAAACTGAAAAAAATCTGCTGTAAAAAAAATGTAATTTTTATTATAAATGACCGAATGGATATTGCAATCGCCTCCGCCGCCGACGGTGTTCACATAGGTCAGGATGATATGCCGTATTCCATAGCCCGAAAAATATTAGGCAAAAATAAAATTATCGGTGTCACCGTTCACACCCTTAAAGAAGCAATGAATGCGGAAAAATCAGGTGCGGATTACCTCGGTGTTTCGCCTATTTTTTCAACAGACACAAAAAGCGATGCCGGAAAACCGTGCGGAATATCGCTTATAAAAAAAATCAAATCTCATATAAATAGAACAATTCCGATTGTAGCAATCGGCGGAATAAACTTATCAAATGCAAAAGAAGTTATATCAGCCGGTGCCGACGGTTTATGCGCTATATCGGCGGTCATCACCAAAAAAAATGTCAAAAAAGAGATAAAAAAATTCCAGAAATTGTTTGACAACGCAGATGACACAAAGTGTCATTCTGAGTCGAAGGGAAAAGTGACACCAAAGGTGTCATCCTGAGGACGAAGTCCGAAGGAACTCGTCGTTAAAAACGAGATGTTTCGCTATCGCTCAACATGACATATCAGCGAGGTGTTTAATGCTTAATCAGGTTGAATTTTACAGAGATAGTGCGGTAAGAAACCGAATTTCGGAATTCATAAAAGGTGCGGAGTATATCGTCGGCTACGGCGAGGCGGAAACATGGCAGGGGAATACGAAAGGATATTATTCAGCACCGCCGTCTCATCTTTATGCGATGATGGACAGGGGCTTGGATATTTTCCGCTCGCTTCTGGGGTATGACGGCACTCTGATTACACTTGACATAGAGTACTATAATCCAAAATATCCCGGAGAAATTTATCTTAACGCGGATAATGTCTATAAAAATAAAATTGAACCTATCCGTCAAATAGTAAAAAGTGTGTATCATGATTTAGGCATCAGATATTTAGAGGTAATTACGGGGCAGGGGTATCATTATCATTCGCTCTGGCCTTTTAAGAATGAGCACTGGCAATTGGAAAAAATCGGTCAACTTGAATATACATTAGAACAGCAATATATTAACAGGCAAAGCCAACACGGGCATCTGCCGACGCCTCTCTACAAAGGGCTTGGCTATTCCGGCGCGTTCCGGCTTTTGCAGTTTGTCGCGTTAGAAATAATGATGCGTGCTTTTGATTTACGCGAAAAAAATAAAATTGAAAAAGTTATTCCGGTTCAGTTCTGCGATATAGCAATGTCGCCGCCCGAAGGAGTGTCTTTAGATTTGACAATTTATTCCGACCCGATTTATATGCGGGATATTCGCATTCCGTTCAGTACCCATCAGAAACACAAGGTAAAAAGGCATGAAATCGGCGAGAATGTAGGCGACCAGGTACCCGTTCAGATTACTCTTCCGACGGGCGATATACCGATTGACAATCTTCTTAAAATGAGAAGACATTTCCGATGGGCTTCCGATTACGCAAAAGACCAAAAATCATCCTGCGTTATACCCGATGGCTCCGCGGGCTGGCTAAATGTTTTATCAAAATACAAGGACTCAAAACTCCATCAGTTTCACAGAAAATTTGACGCTGTGATGCATGAGAAAGAGGAGGATTGGCTAAGAACTTATTATGCTTTGAACCTGGACGAATTGCCTCCGTGTGCCGCCCATAGCATTACAAATCCCGAGCCGCATATCAAAAGACCGACCAATATCAGAAAAATTATAGCGATTTTGAGAAAGAAGGGATGGGATTACAAGCACATCGCCGGATTTCTTTACAGTCATTTCAAAGGTCTTTCCGATTTTTCGCCGAACAAATACAATGCAGAAACCCGTGCCAACTTTTTTGTTCAATTATACGGCGCGCCGATATATCTCGGAATTGACAAACTTCCGGATATGAACTGCGTTTCGCATCGTGATGCGGGATATTGTATAAAACCTTGGTGCGGGTATAATTTGGAGTGGTGGAGGTAGGAGAGGCAGGAAGTGGGAAGTTGGAAGTCGGAAGTGGTTTTGACTACTCTCTACTTACTACTACCTACTCCCTGATGTTAATATGGACGAAAAAAATCTAAATTTTATCAGAAAGTTTTACAGCGACCCTGTAGTTCGCAATTTAATACTTGAACAGTCAAAAAACTATGATTACTGTATCGGCGCCGGCAAGGTATTACTTGAACGCGGATGGACTCTGCCGGTCAAAGAGGTTGAAATTTCCAAAATAGAAGAACTTATGAACGACGGGCTGGATATTTTTTTTCCGATAAGATGCCGCGATGATAAATATCTGTATGTAATTTGGGATATTGAGTATTTTAACAAGAAAAATCCGCAGTTTATTTTTAACAGAAAAAATCAGAGACAAATTTTCAAGTGGATGGCGCCGGCGTTGGAAATAGTTGAAGAAATACTTAATTCTTATGGCATAAAATATGTTATTGATGTAACGATGTCGGGAATACATGTGTGGTCAAAAATATCAACATCATCAGAAGCGTTCCGAAAATTATCATCGGAGGGATTTTTATTTGCATCGCTTGAAAAAAAATATTCTTTAGTTTTCGCCGGCGACAGAAAACGTGTCCATCCAGTTTCTCCCGAACTCGGAAAGTCATATAATGCCGCAGGAAAGGTGCTGGAATTCTTTACCCATAAACTTATAAAGAAAAACAAAAAATTAAATAAATACAAAATTCCCGTTACCATTTCCGACACGCCGCCTCTTGATAAAATATTTTCCTTTTCCGGAATATCTTCCGATTTAACCCAATACGCCCATCCGATTTATATGAGATGTATCCGTGCTATATGTTCAGTGCACCAAAAATCGCTCATTAACGGACATTTTAAGTTGGGCACCGCTATTGATATAATCAAAACGAAAGGTTTGACATATCCCGATGTAATGGACATAATGTGGGATGTTGATGAGGCGCTCAAGCATTTCAGGAAAAATTTTTCAAAAAAGAAATTAGAAATTCCGGAATCATCAGAGGGCTGGCTTGAAGCCGTTAACTCTTACATAAAAAGTGATTTGAGAAAAAGGCATAAACAGTGGGAAAAAACGGTTGTGTCGTCGGAGATTCCTGCTTTTGACAGTCCCGATATAAAAAAAATTTTTGATAATTCTGCGGCGAATCCGTCATTGCTTATGCCGAATAATTTACAATTGCTCGCCGATTATTTTTCCAAACATGGAGGTGTAACTGCTGTAAAGAAAATGTTTTCCGTGCTCGCCGAGTATTACAACAATAAAAATTTGAGATGGTATGACCCCGCCCGTTTTACCGGTATTGACTGGAACAAATATGACGCCGAAACCGCCGCCGATTTTTGGGGTCGTGCTTACTGGTCGTTAAATGCCTCTAACCTCGGCAGAAAATTTTGAAATGGGTTGACAATATGCTGAATATGTATTAAAATAAAAAGTTCTGTAAAGTAAAAAATGGTAGCCACAGAATGGCACAGAAAAACACAGAATTTTTATACAAAGAGTGAATTAAAGAGATTAATTCTTTAACTTTC
>Ga0210051_1002791_pt1 | contig 17496 bp, 16 predicted proteins | sample CryGey092014_all_FD_185464 | JGI IMG/M metagenome (GOLD analysis project Ga0210051, IMG submission 185464) | Groundwater microbial communities from aquifer - Crystal Geyser CG23_combo_of_CG06-09_8/20/14_all (SPAdes) (version 2) | ecosystem: Environmental > Aquatic > Deep subsurface > Groundwater... | reverse complement strand
AAGAGGGGCAAGAGCAAAGATACAAAGTCGAGCAGTCCTACGCAGAAATGAAAAATTATCATGGACTACGAAGAAGCAAATATCTGGGATTAGAAAAAACCCACATCCAAGCCTGCTTAACAGCTACCGTTTACAATCTGAAACATATTCTAACTGACATCGCCCTTAATTTAACCAAAAGAAAACTTAACAACTCATTCGTCACCTGACTACACTAGGGTGAATTGCGTCTCAATTGGACAAAAACTCTCATAATTAAAGAAAAAATGAGAGCCTAATAAAGAAAATCTCCAATCGAGACGCCATTTACTCTTATCCGAGTAAAATGGAGACTGAATGTTAATTGTTCAGTGATTATAAAAGAGTGGTTTAAAACAATCAATATTGCTGGAGTTCCGCTTGTACCCCAAGAATTGTTAAATGCGATCTATTCCGGACCATTTGTGACGCTTGGCAAAGAGGAATTCAGTAACAGCCAAAATGCCAACATTCAAAAATGGAGCGCTTACATAAAGGGTAGTGCAAACCGTCAGGCATTTCTTGAGAGAGCTTTAGATTGGGTAAGTAAAGGGAATATTGATGATTATATGAGTAGCCATCGCAACGATAAAAATATCAATGAGTTAAAAAAATATTTCAACAGTGTGATTAATTGGATTTCTAGTGTTTTTACCGATGTAGAAAGCGAGATGTGCGGACTTGAGTGGGGACGGCTGTATGAGCAGTATCACAAAAAAGCCTATGACTCTAAGAAAGTTTATAGTGATCCGTATATAAAATACAAACAACCAAAGCTGAAAAGAAAAATAAATCGAACTGTCCGCTTTGTGCTATCGGACACGATGCGAATAAAAGCAAGATTTGGAAGCTGGATGAGATGGATGCCGATCATATGACAGCATGGAGTAAGGGCGGTGCAACTTCGGCGAAAAATTGCCAAATGCTGTGCAAGACACATAATCGAGCGAAAGGGAATCGATAATTTAATTACATACCAAATTACATAATAAACGCATGCGAAAAGCGCGTCTGCGAATGCGCCCATGCGAATAATAAAAATATGGCTAAACGCGCGCAAAATGAAAGTCAGATTAGAAAATTGACTAAATTGGGTAAAAAAAGTCTTTGCGTCACAATTCCAATTGAAATAATCCGTGAATTTGGCTGGCGCGAAAGACAAAAATTAGTCGTCAAAAAATTTGGTAAGAAAATTGTGATTGAGGATTGGCCCGCTTCGACTCGAAGAAACATTTCGTCGAATCGAGGCGAGAAAAAATAATTGCAAATTTTTGTGCTATACTTGAAATAAGCTAACAGGCTATTCGCATGTCCGGTCTCGCCAAGGCGGGACAGTGCCGGTTCACGAACGAATAGTGAGTGAAAAACTATGTTTTTAAAACTCCAACCACTTTTATACAGTCTGATTTTTTTTATCGGTTTAGAATTGATTGTTTTTTTTCATGCCAATGTTCTTTTTATAATGTTTTTTTTACTTTTAATGGCACTTTTTCAAGGCTGGAAAATAGGTCGTAAATGGAAATTTTCTATTCTGCCGATTTTTTTTGTAATTTCTTCGGTGGCTCTTTTGTATCTAGTAACTATCCGCCATTACCAACAAATTTATATAATTCTGGCTTTTGTAATGTACTATCTTTCTCTTCTGGGAGCTTATCGCTTGAGTAAATACGAAAACGACCAAACTGCCAAAGGGATGAATACGGCTGCCAGTATGGCGACTATTTTTTTCACTTATGCTGGAGCGTACGGATTATATTTGAATTTTTTAGTGCCATTGTATTATTTGATGCTAGTGTATCTTGTGACCACTTTTTTTGTGAGCTACCAATATTTTTCTATTATCTGTATCAATAAGAAAAAAGTTTGGCTGTATAGTTTAGTTGTTTCTTTGGTTATGGCGGAAATTGCTTGGACGATAAATTTTTGGCCCTTTGGCTATTTGACGAGCGGAGCTGTTGCCCTTATACTGTATTTTGTACTTTGGGACATTATTCAGAAAAATTTTCTGGATATTATCAGGAAAAAGCGGATTATTTTTAACTTAATCTTCTTTTCTGCCCTCGCTAGTCTAGTCTTAATTAGTTCTAAATGGATACCTGTAATCTAAAAAATATGCTAAAAAAAACATCTTATCTAGTAGGAATAATTTTAATTGCTGGTCTAAGTGGCATCATTGCTAATCGCTATATTTTTCCGTATCTAGGCGCCAATTCTTTTTTTTCCAAATGCGCGCTTTTCAAAAAGGCGGGAGAAAATGTAACTGTTATTAATAAAACCGAACAAATTTATATCAAAGAAGAATCATCTATCAGCAAAATTGCTGATCGCATTATTCCATCAGTGGTTAGCATCGCTTCTTTTCCACAAGATGATCCTAAAAATCCGATGCAGAAAAAAATAAAAGAGATAATTAATGCAACGGGAGAAATTATGACCAGCGATGGAATAATTATGACGACTGCCAATGCTATCTTGCCGGATTATTTTTCTAAAAATAATTTTTCTCTAACTAATTTAGATCGAGTTTTCAAAATTACTACCAGTAGTGGAAATGTTTATGATGGAAAGCTTTTGGCGGTAGATTCTTGGAGTAATTTGGCTTTTTTGAAAATAGAAGCCAGCAATCTTCCAGCAATGCCGTTTAGCGATTCTGATGAATGTAATCCAGGAGAAAAATTGATTTATATTGGTAATGATTCTTTCGAATATCAAAATAAATTTGCAACGGGACTGCTTAGCAGTTTTGAGCCGGCTTATAATATTTCTGGCGAAACTCTTTCAAAAGCAGAAAAAATGGAAGGAGTTTTTCTGGCTGATTTCAATCAGGAAAATATCTCTGCCGGAGGTCCTGTGATAGATTATTCTGGTCAAGCGATTGCAGTTTCTGGCTCAATAATTAAAAATGGAAAAATTCAATATTTTCAAATTCCTTCTAATAAAATAAAGAAGGTTTTAAAAAAGGTAATCGATGGAAATTCAAGTTCCAACATTTCTTTAGGCGCTTATTATTTGCCGGTAAATAAATCTTTAGCTAGTGTCAATCAGTTGGCGCTTGATCGGGGAGCTTTGATTTATTCTGCTTCTTCTCAACAAGGATTAGCAGTGATTTTCAATTCCACTGCGGATAAGGCTGGGCTGAAGATAAATGACTTGATAATAAAAGTTGATGATACGGAAATAAATTTGAAAGATAACTTATCGGATGTTTTATATGAATATAAAAAAGGGGATAAAGCTGAATTTACCCTTTTACGAGAAAATAAAGAAATAAAACTAACCGTGCAATTCTAAATAAATTTTTCTTTCAAAAAAACACACCATAATTAAATAGGGTGTGTTTTTAATTTTCGTGATTTGCGTCGTTTATTTATACCTTAGCGCTTCCAAGGCGTTGAGTTTAGCAGCACGCTTAGCCGGATAAATTCCCGTGATTACTCCCACTACTGTAGAAAAAACGATTATGAAAATAATAAACCAAGAAGGTTGGGAAAAAAGTGAAACTTTGTTTCCGCCGAAAACTCCGGCGAGCCAGTTTACTCCGTAATTTACTAAATTACTTAGGATAAATCCTGTAATCACTCCAAATAATCCACCAAAAAATCCAATTAGCATTGATTCTGTTAAAAACATTCTCCAAATATCATAAGCGGAGGCGCCAATAGTTTTCATTATTCCGATTTCTTGGGTTCTTTCCAAAAGAGCGATGGTCATAGTGTTGAACATTCCGATGGCGCTCACAACTAAAGCGACGATGCCGAAAAGTGCCAGTACTATTTGAGCAATGCTGAAAATTTGCTTAGCCTGTTCGACTGTTTCAGAAACGGAACTAACAAAAAAACCTTTTTCAATAATATTGCTTCGAGTGCGCTCGATGTTGATGGTAGAATTTACTCGCACTTTCAATTTATCATAACTATTAAAGGATATTTCACTCACGGATGAATCAGGAAGATAGATGTAAGCGTTGGAAATATCATCCACTACGCCAGAAATTTTATAAGTCTTATTTACATATTCAATTGGCTCAACGCTTTTGGGCGCTTCTTTTTCGTCTGGTTCTTTGGACAAAGCTTGTTGGTTATTTTTTGTGGAAAGATTTTTAGCAATTCGAATAGTGATATCAGTGGTAGAAAAATCATCTGGATTTATATCAAGAAGCTGAAGTGTGGCAAGAGAAATTATAATCCGATCTATTTCATCGTCCTTGAAAATTTTTCCTCGACTGACGGAAATTCCTTCCAAACTCAAAAAGCGAGGATGGACAATATTTATTTTAGCCGAAGAAGTTAAATTGTTTCCCGAAATTTGGGCTTCTTGACTGATCAAAGGGAAAATGTCAGTGATTTCTTTGATTTCTTTGATGGCATTGATGCTTTCTTGATTTAAATTTATCGCTTCATTTTTTTGGGTAACATCCAAAGCTAAGAGAGAATCTTGGGTGGCAATATTTTCCAAAATAAGTTTTTGTAAACCATAACCAAGAGAAACTAAAAAGAAAATAGTACCAATACCGATGCTAATACCCAAAACCGTGAGCATTGTACGCAAACGATTGTTTTTGAATGATCGGGTTGAAATTCTAACGACATCGATAAATAACATATTTTTTTTAATTAATTTTTATAGGTTGGGCTTCAATTGGTTTGGTAGCTTCTTTTTTTTCTGGTTGAATTTTAAGATCAAATCCGACAATTAGGATTAAATCTAAATCGCGAAGTATTTTTGTAACAGCTCTTTTGTCCAATCCAGCTCCGCCCAAACTGATAGGTAAGTCTAATAACTTTTTGAAATCGATAAATGGTATTTCATCATTAATTCTTTTTTTGACAAGGTTAGCTGTTTTTCCAAAAGATTCTTCGCCTATATGGATGTTTTTGCTTTTAGTAAAATGATTCATTATAACTTTAACTTTTTCTTCCGCAGGATATTTGCCGAAAACTTTCAAAGCTACTTGAAAAAGAGATTCTAATTCTAAAGTAAAATTTTTGGCGATGCGCTGGTCTAGCCCTGCGCCACCTTTTTCTATAGGTTTATCTAATTGTTCAAACAAAGATTGTTCACTATAAAATCCTGACATCTTGAGCCGAATGGATTCCTCGATAACTTTCATCTGATTTTCTTCATAGGGAATAAAGAATGATTCAGCGATCAATTTAGCTTTCAAGGGTTCCATAAGAAAACTGATTTGTTTTTCAGAAAGACCGCGGAATTTTTCCATAATTTTATCAAAGACTGATTTCCCTTCTTCCATTTTAGATTCTATTTCTCGAGAAGCGCCGGAAGCATCTTTCCATTCTTCCTTAGTTATTTTTCCGTCTTTCATATGGATGATATGCGTTCCCCAATCGGCATTTTCTGGATTATGAGTAACTAAGATAACAGTTTTTCTTTCCTGTTTATTTAATTCTTCGAGAATTTGCATCACATTATTAGCCGAGGCGCTATCCAAGTTTCCTACAGGTTCGTCAGCTAAAATCAAAAATGGATCATTGACAATCGATCGGGCAATGCCGATTCTTTGTTGTTGTCCACCAGAAAGTTCACTGGGAATTTTTTTCCATTGTTCTTTGATGCCAAATCTTTCCAGAAGAAGCATCACTTTTTTCTCTCGTTCGCCTTTTCCTGTGTTGACAAAAATCTGTGGCAAAGCCACATTATCCAAAACAGACAAAGTTGTGATCAAGTTGTATGATTGAAAAACCATCCCTATTTTGGTGCGATGAAAACTGATTCGTTCAGAAGGTTTCATTTTCAAAATATCTACATCATTTATCCTCACTAATCCGCTGTCAGGTGCTTCTAATCCGGCAAGAATATTTAAAAGAGATGATTTTCCGCAACCAGAAGGTCCAAGAATGACGACAAACTCTCCTTTTTTGATGGTGAGATTGACATCAAACAAAGATTGGAAAGCGTTCGCCTTTCCGCGATTATAGGTGAGATTGATTTTCTCCATCTCAACCAGTTTTTCTTTTAGTTCCATTTTTTATATTTTATTTTTTTAAAAGTTTTTACCTAAAAATATTATAGCACAATTTGAAACCACTGAAGAATTAAAATTTTTGAGAAATTCTTGTTTGAGAATCCGAATTTCCTCCAAAAATTTCCTTTGGTAGCCTTTGATTGAGGGAAATTTTTGGCAAGGAAATTCAGGGTCCGAGTTTAATTTCGAAAAAATTTTAATTTTTCAGTGACCTAAACTTATAGAATAATTATAGTATACTTTTTGATATTTGACAAACTATGCTTTTTCTGCTAATATCCATTGTTAAATTAATTTTAAATAAAGTACTAAATTTATGGAGATTCAAAATATGTTTCAATTAGCCAAAAAACAGCTAAAAACCGCTATTTTAGCCGGATTATTCCTTGGTGCGGTTTCTTTTTTAGTCCTGATTGTGAGCCAAAAGAGTTTTCGCTCAAGCACAGATATGCTAATTGTGCAAAACCAAGAAGGCACAGCGGATTATTATGCAATGAGTCGCAGTGTTGACTATCTGTCCAATATTTTGTCGCAAACAATTTATAGCGAGAAATTTTTGGATGAAACAATTGCGACAGGAAAAATTTCCGCTGGTTTATTTTCCGGCGATCAAGCTCAAAAACTGAAAACTTGGCAAAAGATAATCAGTATTAAAAAGAATTCTACGGCTGGCATTTTGAGTTTGGAAGTTTTTGGCGACACTGCCAAGCAAACAAAAGATATTTCTGATGGAGCGCTGGATGTTTTGATCAATAAGAATTCAATGTTCTTAGGCGCCAATCAAAATTTGAAAATTCAAATTCTTTCCGGCCCAATCGTAGAAAAAAACCCATCTGTTTTTCAGATCGCTATTACTGGCTTAGGCGGAATAATTGTTGGAATATTGCTAACTTTTTTAATTGTATTTTATCGAGAAGAATTTTTCAGAAAGGAAAAAATGGAAGAAATAGTGATAAGGGGTTCTTTGAGCGAAGAATCTAAAATAGAAAATTATGATTATTTATCTGAAAATAGTGACTATTGGAAAGAGCGCATAGATAAAGAATTACTATAATCTTTTTATATCTAGGAAATAAAAATTAAAATTTATTTTCTAATATAAGAATGTTACGGATAGTTATTTTAAAAAACGTTAAGAATAAGAAACTCAAAGGAGAGGCGTGATGACAAAAAAAATGTTTTATGTTATGTTCGTATTGGCAATTGTTGCCCCAAGTTTTTGTTGGGGAAAAGATTGGAAACCGGGATCGGTCCAAACGAAAGCCGATCCAATAATTTCGATTGAATTTCTGTCGGCCTTTCAAGGTCTGACGGAAGTGCAAAAAAACGCCCTTCGAGAGAAAATTTCCCAAGGAAAATATGTGGAAGTTATCATCCCGAATGGGTGGGTTATCGATGAGATGACCTATTCCAGTAAAAACAATCAAACAAAGGTTGCAAAAAACCTCATGGCTGATTTATCTGGAACAGGGATTCTTAAGGCTCGTTTATATAGAGTCGATGAGGTACCAGTTCAATTTGTCCATATTTTTGTTTGTAACAACATTGCAGTTGGAGACATTAAGTCGCTGATTCCAACAACTACACCAAAACCTGCAACTCTAACCAAAATAGTAAAACCAATTCCAATTTCCATTCCAGTACCAGTAGTAGCAGAAGAGACAGTTTCTCAAAAAGCTGAACCCGAGAATGTTTTCGAAAAAGATTCTTGGGATTGGTATATTGGTGCCGGAAATTATCGCTCTGCAAAGGAAGGGAGTGATAATAATGGTTATTATGGTTGGACGAAATTCCGCTATCGGCCATTGTGGTTTGAATCAGAAAATTGTCTTGTTGGCATCGGTCCATTTGCTTTTTTGGCTGGCGGAGAAGGTGTAGCCGACAAAGACTACGACTATGGTTGGAAAGAGGGTGTCATTGGCTTGACCGAAAAAATTCTGGCCCCACATAAAGATTTCGATGTCGATCTTGGCATCGGAAAATTATGGAATCGTGGAAAGTGGCAAGATGTAGTTGTCAACAAACAAGTTGACAAAATATTTCTTGTCGCAACTCACGCCAATTTTTACGGCCGGCGGGATCTTGATAAGGATTGGTTTGCTAAAACCGAAGCCAATCTGGAGTTTCGCATTCCCTTTGACACAGATATTAAAAGGGGAGACGAGGCGGACAACCAAGTCATTGAGGTTTGTCTGACCCAATGGCTGTACGATTTTCATCTCGGTAGCTCCACAATTATCGCTCTCGGATTTAATTTTGGCGGGGGGTATGAATGGGGGAACGACGATGAAGCGTTCATCAAAATCGGTCCTGCCTTGGAAATTTCCAGCCATAACGAAACCATCGTTGGAATATCGGTAATGAATTATAAATTCCAAGGAGACGGTCAGTGGGCTCCTATAGCCGTCTACATCAGCATCGACGGTATATGGCGAGCATATTTCTAAACTTAACGTTTTGCCGTGCAGAGTCTTTCATCGAAAAGATTCTGCACGGATTCAAAAATTTATATTAGAAAGAAAATATTTTTAGATATAAACTATTTTATCTGTAAATATGTTCTTTTTAAAATAATCGGATTGGCTTAGATAGCGATCTGTCAATATATAAAACAACTGCCGAATTTCTCGGCTAAACTGAAAATAACTTTTTGGGAGGCAGAAATATGAAAAAAGTATTATTTTTGATGGTAAGTTTTATTTTTTTGGCAATTGGGATTGCGATGGCCGGTGATCACAACCTGACCAGTGTCAAGAATGATGGCGACAATGTGATTGTTGCGATCGCCAATGTCAGGTTGACGCCGATTGGTGTTAATACCAAGGGCGATAATTTAACAACACCGGAAACACTGGAACTGTATTCTGGAATCATGGACGCTGATGGTGTTAAGTCACCATTTGCCATTGCCAAAGTGGTTGATGGCATGGTGACCTTCACAATCCCAAACAGTGCCAAAGTTGCCAAGTGCCCCGTAGTGGAACATGTCTGGGGTCTTTCGCCGGATAAAAATTTTGCTTTGGTTATTGATCCGGCCGACCCTTGGGCCTGCTACAAAATTAAGGACGGTGGCGTACCCGATCTGGGAACTTTGGCTATTGGGATTATTATGTATCCCGACCAGTCCACAGCGCCCCTCAAGCCTTATGGGAAGCTTCCCCAAGGTGAACATCCTGAACTCGCCGGTAACTAGCCTTGAGAAAGCTATAAACCGGCAAAAGTCCTCACTTTGCGCAATCCGCATCGTGAGGACTTTTTTTATTTTCTATAATCAACAAATGTTCCGCCAAGCATTGCCCAAAGAGTCCATTGGAGAACTGTATTTCGAAGGACATTATCTACTGAACTTAGAAGAAAAATAACCAAAGAAAAGCTGAATAAAATTAAATATAAATTCTTTTGCTCTAAATTTTTACTGAAAAAATATCCTTTAGCCAGATTGTATAAAAGTGCGACAATAATTGAAAGATAACTTAAAACTCCAATAATTCCGTTTTCAATAAGAAGTTTTAGATAATCATTATGTGGATCGGGCGAACCAGCTTTTTCTCTGCGCGCCTCCAGAATAATTTTATGAGCTGTTCCTGTGCCATGACCAATTAAAATTTTTTCCTTAGCGATAGAAAAGCCGTCTTTCCAAATATTTTTTCTCCATTCAATAGAACTATCTGGATTATATTGATATAGCGCATTTACGCGCATTCTAATTGGTTCAACTAAAACATAAATAGTCAAAAGTACAATAATCAAAGCGAAAAGCATTTTTCTATATTTTACAGCACCCACTATGAAAAATATAAAAATTAAAGCTAACCAAGCTCCTCGGGTAAAAGTCAAAATCAAAATAACTGTATAAAACACTGCCAAGGCCGAGTTTATAAATAGCCCCTTTTTTATTAATAATAAATAGCCTAAAATAGAAAGAATTAACACTAAATAATAAGCTAGAAGATTGGGATGGGCGAAGGTGCCGTAAATTCGATTAGTTATTCCTTCCATAGGAAGTGTCATGCCAGAATCATTTACGAATTGGTACAACGCAAAAAAGGAAGGAATGAGTCCGGAAAAAACTATAATTTCCAAAAGTTTTATAAAATCATCTTTCGTTTTTATAATTAGATATCCCAAAAGAAAAAAGGCATAGATACTTAGAAGTCTTGTCCATTCAGTAAGACTGGAAAACTTATCAATAGAAATAACAATAGAAACAAAAGTTATAGCCAAAAAAATCCACCAAAACCGTTTAGTTTTTAATTCTTGCAGATTAACTTTTGATTCAAAATAAACTAATATTGTAAGAACAATAGTGATGATGGCAAAAATAGCCGAAACATTAAAAGATAAATCACCGATAGATATGATGTTAAAGTTAGTTAAAACATCCAAAAGGGGACGGATAAGAAGTAAGAGAAAAAAGCCTAGCTGATTGTTTATTAGAAATATAGCGGTAATAAAAAAAACCAAGAGAATAAAAAAATAGGATAATATTTTTATTGGAAAAACTGCAAAAATAGCTAGAAAAAAAATAATAGCTAGAAAAATGAAGCTTATTTTGTAGAACAGATTATTTGTTGACAAAATCATTAATTTATGCTAGAATTTACAGTTATAAAATTATTTTAAATAATAGAAAATATCTATGAAAAAGTCAAATATAAAGGAAGTTATATTAGCCATTACTTATAAATGCAACTCCCGTTGTCAAATGTGCGGTATTTGGAAAAAAACCCAGCCAGAAGAAATTTCTTTGGATGTTGTGAAAAAAATACCGAGCAACTTGAAGAATATTAATATCACTGGCGGTGAACCTTTTTTGCATCAAGATATAGTTGAAATTGTAAAAATTTTAAATAGAAAATCTCCCAATGCTTCTATTATAATCTCTTCTAACGGATTTGCCAAAGAGCTTATTCTTTCTAAGATTAGAGAAATTATAAAAATCAAGTCAAATATTGGAGTAGCTATTTCTATTGATGGACTAGAGGAGATTCATGATCGAGTCAGGGGAGTACCAAGTGGATTTAAAAAAGCCATTAGTACTTTGGAAGAACTCAAAAAAATCGGAGTTAAGAAACTGCGAATATCTTTTACTTTGGGAGATTATAATATTGATCAACTTAGGCCAGTATATTTATTATCGCAAAAAATCGGAATTGAAATGAGTCTTACGCTGGTTCATTCCGGAACCCAATATTTCAATACTCAAAATTTTGTCAATAAAAAAGAAAAGATGATTGAAGTTCTTGATTGGTTGATTAAACAAGAATTATCTTCTTGGAATTTGAAAAGATGGCTTCGAGCTTATTATACTTATGGAATGAAAATTTTTATATTAACCAAGCAAAGAATTTTGCCTGATTATTCTGGAATGGAAGGGATTTTTATTAATCCAAATGGCAAAATTTTTTCTTCTGATATCTCTGAGCAAATACTAGGTGATTTAAAAAACTTCGATTTTACAAAAACAAACGAATTAAAAATAAAAAACGAAAAACCAAGTTGGATGATTTGCACGGCCAGAACTGCTATTAAAAAACACTGGATAAAAGCGGGATTTTGGATATTAAAGAATAAATTTTTATAATTATGAAAATCCTTTTAATTAACAATTTACATTTTAAAAAAGGCGGAGCGGAAAAAGCCTATTTTGACACGGCTAAAATTTTGGAATCTCATGGACATAGGGTAGCCTTTTTTTCTACCAAACATTCAAATAATGAAAAAACTGAATGGGAAAAGTATTTTGTAGAAAATGTTAATTATGAAAACAAAAATTTTTCTTTATGGCAGAAAATTAAAATAGCTCAAAAGATTATTTTTAATTTCGAAGCCAAGAAAAATTTGGAAAAACTAATCGCTGATTTTCAACCGGACATAGCTCATTTGCATAACACTTATCATCAGCTTTCTCCAGCAATAATTTATGCTTTGAAAAAATATAACATTCCAATAGTTATGACTTTGCATGATTATAAATTAATTTCGCCTAATTATAGCTTATTTTTAAATGGAAATATTTGGGAAAATAGATCATTGTTTAGTTGTATAAAAGACAAATGCGTTAAGAATTCTTATTCTAAAAGCTTGGTTAGTGTTTTAGAAAAAATAATCCATAATTTTTTGGGAAGTTATAATAAAATTGATATTTTCATATCTCCCAGCAAATTTTTGATTAAAAAATTCAAAGAATTTGGCTTTAAAAGAAATGCAGAATTTATTCCAAATCCAATGGAAAATATTAAGGAAAATATAAAGTTAGAAAATAATTCCGATAACAACACTCTGGTTTATTACGGTCGACTCTCAAAAGAGAAGGGTGTAGATGTAGCAATTAGAGCTATGAAATTTTTAGATAAATCAGAGAAACTTAAGATTATTGGTGAAGGACCACAGAAAAATAATCTGATCGCTTTAGTGAAAGAATTAGATCTAGAGTCACAAGTTGAATTTCTAGGGTTTAAATCAGGTGAAGATTTGCAAAAAATATTAATTGAAGCTAAAGCTATTATCGTTCCTTCTATTTGGTATGAAAATATGCCTTATTGCGTTTTAGAATCTTTGGCATTAGGAAAAATTGTTATTGCTTCCAAAATAGGAGGAGTACCCGATTTGATTTCAAATGAAGAAAATGGTTTTTTATTTGAGACTGGCTCTGCTGAAAATTTAGCCCAAAAAATTCAGAATTTGAAAAAATACAATTTAAATGAAATAAAAATTAAAGCTAAGAAAAGTGTTGTTGATTTTTCTATTGAGAATTATTATGAAAAAATAATTTTTATTTATAAGAATCTCAAATCCTTGACAAAATTCAAAAAAACTGATAATGTCTAGAATCAATTTTATTTTTAAAAAAATGTTTATGATAAGCCAAAAAAACAACAAGTATAATAAGTTTAAATCCATTTTTCTGGGTATTTTTCTGTCGGTTTTGATTTTAGCCCCATTTTTCGCTTTTTCGAGCCATAGAAGCGATTTTTATGTAAATACTAAGGCTAGTGGCGAAAAAAATGGATCAAAGGATCATCCTTTTGAAACAATTAACGACGCTTTGGATAAAGCAGATGGGAAAAAGGCCAATATTCATGTAGCTAAGGGAGAATATAAAGAAAATATAACACTTGAAAAAGGAATTAAGCTTTTCGGCGAGAATAAAGATAATACAATTATTAAAGCCAAGAAAGACAAATGGGCAACAGTTTTTATAGAAAATGATGCTGAAATAAACGGGTTTACAATTAAAAATGGGAAAAGAGGAATTTGGGTGGATGATAATGCTGAAAGTAAAATTGTTGATTGTATCATTAAAGATAATAATGAAGAGGGAATTTATATTGAAGCTGGCGAAGTAAGTGAATCTAATCAAGTAATAATTTCTAACACTAAAGTAAAAGAAAACGATTATAAGGGTATCAGGGCGGTTGGGGCTAGAAAAGTGGTTATCACAGATAATGAAATTTATGGAAACAAAAACGATGGTATTGATTTGGCGAGTGGGACTAAGGGTTGGATAGCGGAAAATTCTATTCGAGAAAATGGCGGAAGTGGAATGAAATTGGTTTTAGACGGGTCTGAAATTTGGACTAGACGAAATGATATTCGCGAAAATAAGCGAGAAGGAATTGAAACAGCTTCTTATGGCGGAGCAGGTAGAATCAATATTGATAAATCCAAAATTGTTAAAAATGGCCTGTATGGAATTGCTCGTTTGCAAAGAGCTGGCTATATTGACTGGGGAAAAAATTTAACTTTTGGAGGAATTATGCCAGAACTTTGGGGAAATATTTCCGGCACTCTTTCTAATGTGATTTATATAAAATAATTTATCGAAGTTAAAGTTATGAAAATTGCCTTTATTGGTCAAAAAGGAATACCAGCTAAATCCGGCGGAGTGGAAAAGCATGTGGAAGAAGTCGCCACAAGACTTGCTAAAAAAGGCAATAGCGTTTTTGTTTATGTGCGAAATAATTATACGCCTCATGATCTTTTCGAATATCGTGGGATAAAATTGATTCATCTGCCTAGTATTCCAACCAAACATCTGGATGCCATCAGCCATACTTTTTTTGCCACAATTCATTCTTTGTTTCAAAATTACGATGTGCTTCATTATCAAGCGATTGGACCAAGTTCGCTTTCTATAATCCCAAAAATTTTCAAAAGAAAAACTGCTGTCATTGCTACTTATCATTGTCAAGATTATTTCCATCAGAAATGGAACTGGTTTGCGCGTGCTTGTTTGCGAGCCGGAGAAATGATTACGGTTTTTGTACCGGATAAAACTATCGCCGTTTCAGAAATTTTAGGTGGTTATATTTTTGATAAATTTAAAAAACGCGCCGTGGTTATTCCTAACGGAATGAATGTTTTTCCAACGGAGGAAAATCAATATCTGGCTAAATGGAATTTGCAAAAAGGTAGCTACATTCTATCGGTTGGCCGACTAATCAAACACAAGGGTATTCATTATCTTATTTCGGCTTTCAAAAATTTGGAAGATATGCATTTGACGCGCGAAAAAAAGTTAGTGATTGTCGGCGACGGTTTTCACACTGACGAATATGTGAAAGAATTGAAAGATTTGGCGCGTGGTCGGGAAAATATTATTTTTACGGGAACTCAAACTGGCGAAGCGCTCAATCAGCTTTTTTCAAATGCTTATTGTTTTGTCCAGCCTTCAGAATCAGAAGGATTATCAATTGCGCTTTTAGAAGCGATGGGTTATGGCAAAGCTATTCTTTTCAGTGATATCAAAGAAAATATGCAAGCGCTTAACGATGAAAATAGCGTATCTTTTCGTTCTGGCGACGCGCATGATTTAGAAGAAAAATTAGTTTATCTAATCAACAATCCAGCACTGGTCAAGAAAATGGGAGAAAAAGCGATGAATCATGCTTGGAGCAAATTCAGTTGGGATAAAATTGCCAGTCAAATCGAAATTGTTTATCAGGATATCTTAAATATAAAGCGTTCATAAAATATTATGTTAGAAATATTTAAATTAAAAAAATTCTATATCACACTGGTTATTTTTATTGGAATTATTTTTATAATTTTAGTAAATTTCAACCGCACTTACCAAGCTAAAACGGAAATTTTGGTAATTTTCAAAAGTGAAAAAGCGATTGAAAATTCTGATCAGATTTTGGAAAATTTGAAATTGATTTCACAGTCACTTCCTTTTTATGAAAAAGTTTTGGCGGACAATGAAGATGCGCAGGAGGAATTGATTTTGGAACTGCCGGATTATAAAAAGGAAAAATATTGGAGGGAAATTGTCAAAATGGAAAGAATCGGCGAAAGTTCAGGTTTAGAAATTACGGCGGTGAGTCAAGACGCCTACAGCGCTCAAGTTTTGAGTACCCAAACAGTCAAAAGCCTTATTGGTTCTATCGGAGCTTATTATGATATAGAAAATGATCTGGCTATTCGGATAATTAGTCCCGCAGTAACACAAAATTCTTTTTCTGGTTCATATTTTTATCTAATTTTAGAAAGTATTTTTGCCGGATTTGTTTTGGCGTTTGTTTTGAATTATTTTTTGCAGTCATTGGAAAAAGAAACTTTGCAAAAAAAGTCGACAAGAATTTTGCCTTGGGTATATAAGGAAACACCCAATAACACACCTGCCCGCAATGCTACGCATAGCGTTGCAGGCGGGGAAATCAAACAGAATGACACAGAAAAAAAGATGATTTTTACAGTGAAAAAAGTGGAGCCTATTTTTACAAAAAAAGCAACGGCGCCGGCAAATTTGCCGATTGCTGAAAATAATATTTTTGAAATTTCTAAAGCGGATGAAATTGAAGAAAAAAATCTTACACTTTCTCATGAAGCTACGCCGGAAGAAGTAAAAGAAAGACTGAATAAACTTTTAAGCGGGAAATTATAACTGTCAACAAAAACTATGGCAAAAACTTACTCTCTAAAATTTTGGATTATTTTCTGGTCAATAGCGGTGATATTTTTAGCCGGTTTTTATTTTTTTCTGGAAATAAGAAAACAGCCGGGGAAAATAATTTCTCAAGCGATTGATTTTCTTCCGCTGGAACTTTCCCAAAAAGCTGAATATCAATCCATCGCTTATTTTGCCGAGTATCTTTTGAAAAAAGATAATCAAGAAAAAACTTTCCTACTCCTTTTCCAAAATAATATGGAGCTTCGCCCAGGGGGAGGATATATTGGATCTTTTGGAATATTGAAAACTAAAAATGGAAAAGTAATGGAAATAGGAATTCATGATCTTTCCAATTTTGATGCTAGGATAAAAGAAATCATTGCTCCGCCGTATCCAATGAGAGAAACTCTTCGAATTGATTCATGGAAACTGCGCGATTCTAATTGGTCACCTGATTTTTTGGAAAATGCCAAGAAAGCTGAATACTTTTATCATTTAGGAGAAGGTCAAGAAAATTTTGATGGCATCGTTGCTATCAACACTGCCGTGCTGAATTCTTTTTTGAAAATTACGGGACCAGTTACTTTGCCGGATTATTCTGGAATATTTACTAGCGAAAATGCTTTCTTAAGTTTGGAATATCAAGTGGAAAAAGGTTATGCTCAACAAGGCATTGATAAGGGAGAACGAAAAACAATTATGAATGAATTAGCAGAGGCGATAATGGAAAAAGTTTTAGCTCTGAACAATTCCCAACGATTTGATTTGGCAAAAATAATTTTAGAAGATTTGAATAAAAAAAATATCCAGCTTTATTTCAAAGATTCTGCTTTAGAAGCGCAAGCACAAAAATCTGGCTGGGCGGGAGAAGTGAAATCTTCTTGGAAAGGGGATTATCTGATGCTGGTGGACGCTAATTTAGGAGCTTACAAAAGCGATTATTACATTTTGCGTTCTTTTGATTATGTCGTTGATTTGTCTAGTGAAATTCCAAAAGCTAATCTCAAAATTACCTACATTCATAACGGCAAAGTCAAAGATTGGATGACTAACAATTATCAAACTTATCTGCGAGTTTATGCGCCAGAAAATACTTGGCTCACAAATTCTGCTGACTTCGGAAATGTTAAATTTGGCACGGAATTTGGAAAAAAATATTTCGGCACGCTTTTTACCGTCCCGCTCAATTCAACCAAAACAGTCGAATTTATTTATACTTTGAAAGATTTAGATTTAGCCAATTATGATTTGTTAATTCAAAAACAATCCGGCATTTCAGAACTCCTAGGAAAAATTACCGTAATTTCAAAAAGTGGCGAAAAGAAAAGTTATGATATAAGATTAGAGAACGAATGGAAATTGTCGGAGGAGAAATAAAAAAAGTAAAAAAAGCTTAATTAAAAATACGATGAACAAAATTTTGCGGTCGCAAGAAATTGTTCATGATAAATTTATTTTTGAAAAATTAGATTTTTTTAAGGAATAGTGGCAAGAACTCCCTGTTGTTGTCCGTACTCGGACACACAGGGATGAATTGCCACGAACTGACCATTACCTGAAGGTGTTGTATAATGGATGCATATGACGAATATCGAAACGG
>Ga0210051_1002786_pt1 | contig 17523 bp, 9 predicted proteins | sample CryGey092014_all_FD_185464 | JGI IMG/M metagenome (GOLD analysis project Ga0210051, IMG submission 185464) | Groundwater microbial communities from aquifer - Crystal Geyser CG23_combo_of_CG06-09_8/20/14_all (SPAdes) (version 2) | ecosystem: Environmental > Aquatic > Deep subsurface > Groundwater ... | reverse complement strand
CTCTGGGAACTCTTACTGCAGCACTGGCCCATGAAATTCGTAATCCCCTGGTAGCCATCAAAACCCTCACTCAATTGCTGCCAGAACGTCTTGATGATGAAGAATTTCGAACCCAATTTCTCCAGATTGCCTCCGGAGAGGTAGATCGCATCTCTTCGCTCGTCACCGAGCTCCTCGATTTTGCCAGGCCCTCTGATCCAAAGTTGGAGCTGGAGGATATCAACGCTATTTTAGATGGAATGATCCTCCTGGCTTCAACAGAGACGAAGAAGAAACAAATCAATATTAATAAAAACTATTCCTCTGATATACCCCCTATCCAGATTGACCGGGAACAGATCAAACAAGTTTTTTTAAATATCTTATTGAATGCCATTGAAGCGACATCCGAGAACGGGAGGATTACGGTTAAAACCCGATCCTTTACAAAACCGGGTGGAGAACCCTATGTCCAAATTGAGTTTACCGACACAGGCTATGGAATCCCGGAGGAGTATTTAGAGGATATCTTTAACCCATTTTTTACCACGAAAAGCACTGGAAGCGGATTAGGGCTATCCATCTCGAGTCAGATCGTTCAGGAGCATAGAGGGTATATTGATGTAGAGAGTCAGCGGGAAAAGGGATCTTCCTTTTTTATCAATTTGCCGGTAAATCAGGAATATCCTAAAAGACGAAAGAGCGATTTAGAAAATAACCAAAATATTTCTAATGTTTTTGAGGGACGATGAATTACCAAGAGTTGCTTCATTCTCCTATCATTCCATCTCAGATTGTCCCGTTGACCCAGAAAGCGGCCCATAACAATGTCCCTATCTTCATTCAGGGTGAACGCGGGACAAAAAAAGAATTGATCGCAAAGATCATCCATTATGCGGGAGATTGGAAATATTATCGTTTTTACAAGATCGACTGCAAAATTCAAACAGAGGATTCATTCAATGAACAGCTTATACGCATCTCTAAGGAAAACAGTTTGGGATCCATTCCTGCTACGGTTTACTTAAAAGAAGTTGGGGACCTGGGACAATTCAACCAGTCAAAGCTACTGGACCTGGTAGAAGACGGATTTTTCCAAAATGGCGCTGAAAAAAAGATCATTAAAAACTTAAGATTTATTTCATCTTCTTCAGAGAATTTAAAAGAGAAAATTGCCCAGGGTAAATTTTCAGAGGATTTATACCACCGATTAAACACTCTATTGGTCCTTATTCCACCGCTGAGAGACCGCGCCAAGGAGATTTCAAAAATCGCTCAATATATTTTGGAAGAATACTCTAAGAAAATGAAAATAAATAAGGTAGTCATTTCTAACAACGTTTTGAAATTACTTCAAAACTACTGGTGGCCGGGGAACCTCAGAGAGCTGGAGCAAGTCATTATCCGGAGCGCCATTTTCTCAGAAGGTGGGAATTTAATGGAAAAAGACCTCTTATTTGAGACAGAAAATGAAAATAATTCTTTTATCGCCTTTTTGAAAAAGTCGGGGGTGAAACCATCTGAATTCAAACCCCCGAATCTTCCCCATGAACAAGACACCTCCACCTTATCGCTCTTTATCATTGAATTAGTGCATCGTATCAAAAATCCTCTTGTCTCTGTCAAAACCTTCACCCAGCTTTTACGAGAAAAATTTGACGATGTGGAATTCAGAGAACATTTTTATAGGATCGTCTCGGAAGATATTGATAAGATCGATTCTGTGCTGAATGGCCTTCTCAGTTATATTAAAATCAACACCCCCCTGGAAAAAAGGAACACGGTTCACTTCATCCTCGAAGAGGTTTTAAACAAACATGAGACGCAACTGGAAGATAAAAAGATAAAAATATTTAAAAAGTTCGAAAAGGATCTTCCTGAAACGGTTGTTAACGATGAACAACTGAGATATATCTTAAATGGACTTCTCCAATATGCCATCCCTTCCATTCCTCCCAACGGGAGCATTGGAATTTTAACCAAATCATTTGACCTGCCAGCACAAACGGCGGACGATAAAAAATTCTACCGGGAGGATGGGAGACAGATTGAGATATTGATCGTTTTCACGGGTTATAAGAAGCCCGTTGAACAATTTGAAACCGTATTGGGAATCCCAGCTGTTCAAAAAGAAGAAGCCATCGAATTGGAATTAAGACTCATTAAAGAAATTATTCAAAAGAACAGCGGGATGATGAAATTTGAGGTCAATGAAAAGAAACCGAGGACACTCATTTCTTTGAAATTCCCTATCGAAAGAAGAAAGTTAATTTATTATCAACCGGTGAATGTCTGAAAAGAGAACGTTGAAAAACTACTTTACGCTCTCTTGATTATACAGATTTCAAAAAATGATTAACCAGTGAGATTTCTGGGCTTTTTCAGAAATCTCAAAAAGGGAGACGATGTCGAGGGGGGAAAAGTTGAGAAGCGTTTTAATCGTTGATGATGAGGTCGGGGCCAGAGAATCTCTCAGGATGATTTTAAAGAATGATTATGAGGTGTTTTTAGCTAAAGACGCTGAAGAGGCATTTCTCCAAATCAAAGCGCGCTCCCCGGATGTTATCCTCCTCGATATCATTTTGCCCGACCTGGATGGTTTAAAAGTTTTAGAGAGAGTCAAACAGAATGATCCGGATATGATTGTGATCATGATTACGGCTACGAAAACCGTAAAGACGGCGGTCGAAGCGATGAAGCTTGGAGCCTATGATTACGTGACCAAGCCTTTCGATATCGATGAACTGCGCCTCATTATCAGCCGGTCTTTATCCACCAAGGCTCTGGAGCAAGAGGTTAAATATCGTCGCGAAGAAATGGATAAAAGTTTCGATTTTGGAAATATGATTGGGAAAAGCAAATTGATTAAAGAAATTTTTAAAGTGGTCAAACAAATCGCTGATTCGAAATCCACCGCTTTAATTATGGGAGAAAGTGGAACTGGAAAAGAACTGATTTCCCGGGCGATCCATTATAATAGCAATCGGAAAAATTATCCCTTTGTCACCATCAACTGCGCAGCCATTCCAGAGACACTGATAGAGAGTGAATTATTTGGACATGAAAAAGGGGCTTTTACTAATGCCATAGAGAGAAAATTGGGTCGTTGTGAAGTCGCCCACCAAGGGACCCTCTTCCTTGATGAAATCGGTGAATTGAGTTTAGCGACTCAGGCTAAAATCCTCAGGTTTCTGGAAGAAAAAGAGTTTAATCGTGTGGGCGGATCAAAGACGATTAAAGTTGATGTCAGGCTGATCACGGCCACCAATAAAGATTTGAACCAACTGATCAAAAAAGGAAATTTTCGTGAAGATCTCTATTATCGAATCAACGTCATCCCCATCGTGATTCCCCCTTTAAGGGAAAGGAAAGAAGACATTCCTTTATTAATCGATCATTTTATAAATAAATTTAGTGTTGAAAATAATAAGATGGTGAAAGGGATCAATAAAGAAGCTTTAGAAATGCTGATGCAATATGAATGGCCAGGGAATGTTCGGGAATTAGAAAATTTGATCGAGCGTGTGATTGCCTTGACATCCAATGAATATATTCAGTTAAGCGAATTGCCTCTTTCTTTTAAAAATGTTCCTAAAATCAATGGATTAAAAGAATCTGTTTTAAACGGAAAAGTCTCTTTTTTACGGGCGGAAGAAGAGTTTGAAAGGGAAGTCATTTTAGACGCCCTAAAAAAGACTAATTATATCCAATCTCATGCTGCAGAAACCTTAGGGATTAGCCGTCGAATATTAAAATATAAAATGGACAAATTAGGCATTAATCAAAATAAGGTCAAAGATTATTAAAATCATTACAAAATTGTTAATTCCCGTTCAATTTTGCAAATATTAATTTAACTTCCCCCGGTTACCCCTTTCTCTGCAAATTACTTATCAATTCCTTTTAAATTTCAAATAGTTGTCAATTTAATGAAATGGTATATCTTGCCCTTACATGGCAAACTTTTTGCTTAAGTATAACTTCTGTCTGAATCTAATTTTGGATTTCGAAGGGGACAAAATGGAAGGAAAAGTCAACGCACCTAATATCCTGATCGTAGATGATGAAATTGGGCCAAGGGAATCTTTAAGGATGATTTTAAAACCAAACTATAACGTCTATGCTGTTGAGAGTGGATATGCTGCGATTCAGATGATTCAACAAATTGAAATGGACGTTTTGACATTAGACCTTAAGATGCCTGGCATTTCGGGGATCGATACCCTGAAAGAAATTCGAGTGATTGACCCAGATGTGATGGCCATCATTATCACAGGATATGGAACTTTAAAAACCGCGATCGAGGCCATTCGTTATGGTGTCTTTGATTATATCCCTAAGCCTTTCAATGTCCCCGAAATTTTATCCATTATTGATAAATCGATTCAACGACGAAAACTGAATCTGAAGGTGAAAGAAGTTCTGGGTAACTGCTTCAATCAACAACTGCTTAAAGAATCTGTCGTCGATTCTAATTTTCCTCTCCCAAAAGAGACCAAAGGAATACCCGATTGTAAATGGGATGAGGTCAACCTCTCAGACAGCCAAAGTTGTTTGGAATTTGCAAAAGTCCTCGCCTATACCCTTGAAGAAAAGGATCCTTATACTTCGGGCCATTCAGAACGGGTCTGTTACTATTCTGATTTCATTTCTAAGCACCTCCCCCTTTCACCCAAAGAACGGAGTGAACTCCAGATTGCCTCTTATCTCCATGACATCGGAAAGATCGGCATTAGCAATCGGTTCATCAATAAAAAAGGAACCCTGACTCCAACCGATTGGGCCATCATTAAACAGCACACTAAAAAATCGATTGAACTTTTAATGCCCTTAAACCTCTCCCCGAGCATCCTTTCTTATATTCAGTATCACCACGAACGTTATGACGGAACAGGTTATCCGGACGGGTTAGCAGGGGAGCAAATTCCATTGGGGGCAAGAATTATTGCCATCTCCGACTCCTACGACAGCATGACCTCTGATCGTCCCTATCGAAAACCTCTTACCAATGGAGATGCGAAGAGTGAATTGGTGAAGAATGCCGGAAAACAATTTGACCCGAAGTTAGTCTCTCTTTTCTTAGACGTTTTGAGGGAGATGGAGGAAGTCTTTCTCGTGAAAGACCACCTCCGAGCCCCCGCTGTTTCTTATTAAAATGATGCAGGAGATTTAAATGAACCAGGTCATCCGTTGTAAAAATTGTGATGAAATCTTTATGAAAACTCCCTTTGACCAGTATCCGGAATATGAATGGGGCTCCGACCGCTCCCTTGAGAATTTCCGATGCATTGAAAGAGATGATTTTCAAGAATTTTTAATCCATCATCATGGACACCGATTGGAAAATTTAAAAATCATCGAAGACTCTTTTACCAGCGATAAGGTCTATTCCGAACCGATCAAAACCTCTTTTTATAAGGCGACCAATGGAAAAGAAAAATTTGTGATTAAAAAATTTAGAGAAAAAATTGATGAACCGTTGAAATATCAGCTGATCCCTGGAGACTATTCCCTAAAATGCACCGCCATCGAAATTCAATCTGAGGAGATTTCAAAACAATTAAAAAGGGAATTGAAGCCCCCTCTTCCTCAAAACAAAATTGATGCATTTCTTAAATTATATCATGCTATTGCTGAAGACATCGATATTAAGGATTTAGAAAGGATCCCCGAGGAATCTCACCATCCTCTAAAAGTCTATTATAAGATAGATGACATCCGCTTAATGTATTTGTTGAGGAATTGCCGTAATATTTTCAAGGGACAAGAATATTCAGCAATGGAGGAGTTCATTCACCGACATAAAGACGACGGAGTATTGTTATTGAAAGCCACCTATAAAATCCAACTCACCGAAATAGCCAAACCTAGTAAAAAGGTGATTTCTTCCCCCCTTCCTTTGGAAAAAGAAAAAATCATAGAAAAAAAATAGGCGCTCTTCTTCTCCCCTCCCCTTCTGATTTTACAGTATATTACACCATTTTATCTTAGTCGAAACTTCGATTCTTTTTCCTAAAAAAACTCCTAATTTTTTCTTGACAAAACAAAAAACTAATGTAATTAAATGTTGCACGATAAAAACATCTTAACCTGACAAAATGAGACAAGCCTTAAAATATTTGATGGCCAGGCTTTTTTCATCTGAATCCTAAGGGGGAAAAGATGAAGTCCATTAAAATCATTCTTATTTTAGCTTTCATTACCTTTAGTTTTGTTCTCCTAAAAGGCTTTGTCCATTCACAGACCGATCCTCCGGATATTCCCCTTGAAGGGGATCCCCGATGTATTGCCATCAATCCATTTACCAATCAAGCTGTTGTTGCAAATACGAAGCCTAACGAGGTATGCATCGTAGACCTTGCCAGCCAGACGGTGATTACAACGATTCCTGTTGGAAAGAGACCCCTCGGAGTGGCCATCGATAGTGACCTGAATTACGCCCTGGCGAGCAGCCGTCATGATCATACCTTATCTGTAATCAATCTCAATACCTATCAGGTCATTGCAAAGATACCAGTTGGCAAATCTCCAGAGGGTATTGCTGTAAATGAGCTAAATGGGGTTCCTCATAATGCCTTGGTTGTCAACAACCAAGACGACTCTGTCTCTGTCGTTGACCTTGGGACTTTAAGTGTTATCCGGACGATTGATGTGGGCAGAAGGCCGAAAGACGTTGCCATAGACTCTGATCTTAATCTTGCGTTGGTGGTCAATGAAAAGGATAAAAATGTATCGGTGATTGATCTCAATACCTATGAGGTTACTGGGTCTGTGCCCGTGGGCAGAAAGCCCCGTGCCATCAGTCTCAATCCAGAGACCCATTTGGCAGTGGTGACCGATTCGAAGGATGATTCCATCACCACCATCAACCTTCAGAACTGGCAGACCACTCCACTTTATGTTGAAGATCATCCTATCGATGTGGCAGTCAACCCTTTGGACAATCGGGCTCTTGTCCTATGTGATCGAGATAAACTCCTGGTTCTTGTAGACCTTAACACAAACACAGTCATTGAGAGCTACTCTTTAAACAAAAAATCAAGGGGGGTAGCAGTAAATGATTTCACAAACATAGCCGCAGTCATTGATGACAAGACAGACAGCTTAACCCTCTACCAACTCCCCAATCCAGTTCCTGTAATCACTTCCATCAATCCTGAGATTGTTCTTCGTGGAAGCAATGCAACGAAAGTTATGATTGAGGGGGCGGGGTTTATTAAGACATCCACGGTCTCTACTCTGCCTGTGACCTTTATTGACAATCATTACCTTGAGGTGGAGGTGCCTGAGAGTCTGCTTTCTGGGACAGGAATATATGAAATAGTGGTTACGAATCCAACTCCCAACGGAGGGTCATCCAATCCTCTGACACTTTACATCAATAATCCGCTACCCACACTGACAAGCCTCAATCCGGAATCAACAATGGCAGGAACACCGGGTTTGACCTTAACGGTTAATGGCACAGGGTTCTTTAATGATACGATTGTTTCAATCAATGGGATACCGAGGGGTTTTACACTGATTGACCGAACGAGGATTCAGATTCAGCTTGCGACCACAGATCTTGAGGTGGGTAAATACCTTGATATCACGGCGTTTAATCCTTTACCTGGAGGTGGGCAGTCGAACACTTTGAGATTCACGGTTCTAAATCCAGTTCCAGTACTCTCCTCCATCGATCCCTCCTCTATCATTGCAGGGAGTCCTGATTTCACCTTGACCCTCAATGGAGACAACTTTGTAAAGACTTCGATTGTCAGTTTCAATGGCCAACCGGTCGTATCCACCTACACCAGCAAGACCCAGCTTCAATCTACTATTCCTGCAACGGCCATTGCTACACCTGGCAACTACCCTGTCAAGGTGATTAACCCAACCCCTGGTGGTGGAGAATCAAGCCCATTGTTATTCAACGTCTTAAATCCTGTTCCAACCCTATCCTCCATCACCCCTACTTCCATCACTACAGGAAGTCCGGAATTCACCCTTACTCTTAATGGAGATAATTTCATATCGGCTTCCATCGTAAGCTTCAATAATCAGCAATACCCAGCGATTTTTATCAGTACAAGTCAGATTGAGGCGGCGATTCCTGCGAGTGCAGTAGCCACAGCAGGTAATTACCCAGTTAAGGTGATCAATCCCGCTCCTGGAGGGGGAGAAACATCGACATTAACGTTCACCGTCGAGTCACCCACCCCTCCTGTAGAGCCCCAACCAGAGGGTTCGTTTGGTGAGCAATACCAAGATTTGATTCCTCCCGATGTGACGATTCAATCCTATGACCCTAAGCGATTTTCTCTGATCACCGGCCTGGTTCGGAATCTGGCAGGTTCTCCAATAGCCGATGTTTCAGTAAACATCCTTGGCTATCCCGGGTACGGCACTGCAAAAACTTCCACTCAGGGTCGGTTCTCCATTCCTGTGGAGGGGGGTGGAACCCTTACCATTACCTATAAAAAGGCTGGACTGATTACAACCCAAAGGAAAGTCTATGTTCCCTGGAATGATATTGCCATTGCAGAGACGATTGTGATGATTCCGGAGGATACGAAATCAACCACTCTTACCTTTGATGGAAATCCAAATACAATCATTTCTCACCAGAGTACGATAGTAACCGATGATCGGGGTAGTCGATCTTCCACAGTGGTCTTTGCTGGGGATAATCGCGCCTATTCCGTAGATTCTTCAGGCAATGTGGTTCAGGAGCTAACTACAATTACTACTAGAGCGACAGAATTCGCCACTGAGAATTCCATGCCAGCCAAGCTTCCTCCAAATTCTGCTTATACCTATTGTGTGGAACTAAGTGTGGACGGAGCGCAGAGGGTAAGGTTTGATAAGCCTGTTGTTCTTTGGGTTGATAATTTCCTTGGGTTTAATGTAGGAGAAGCAGTTCCTGTGGGCTATTATGATCGGGATCGAGGAGTTTGGGTTCCCTCTGACAATGGTCGGGTGGTTCGCCTCCTGGATACAAACGGAGATGGTATTGTAGATGCACTGGACGCCAATGGGGACGGTCAGCCCGATGATATTAATGGTAATGGGTCTTTTTCTGATGAAGTACTGGGTTTGAATGATCCTCAAAGATACACTCCAGGCTCGACTTATTGGCGTGTTGAAGTTACTCACCTTTCCCCCTGGGATTGCAATTGGCCTTACGGTCCTCCGGCAGATGCCATTGCTCCGAACCCTAAAGGTATACCAGATGCAGATCAGCAGAAGAAAAAGGAAGATGATTGCAGAAAATCGACCGCTTCGTTTGTGGAGGAAAGGAGCCGCATCTTTCATGAGGATATTTCGATTCCGGGTACGGAAATGACCCTCCACTATACGAGCAGTAGGGTCAAGGGCTTTCAGCAAGTAATCACAGTCCCTGTAAGTGGGGAAACACTGCCTCCCAGTCTCAAGAGAATTATCGTGCAGGTAGATGTTGCGGGTCGTTCATTTGAAAAGATCTTAAATCCTCTTCCAAATCAGGAAGCGGATTTTACCTGGGATGGGCTGGATTACCTTGGAAGGCCAAATAGCGGAGGGGCAATTGCCCATGTCAGTATCGGCTTTGTCTATGACGGCTTTTATTATATTCCGGGGAATTTTGCACAGGCATTTGGACAGGCAGGTACCAACCCGACAACTATTCTAGGGCGACAGGAAGTAACTTCCTGGAGGCGTAGCGATATTACAATCCTCAAAACAAACGGGATCATTGCCGAGGGGTGGACTATCTCCAAGCACCATCATCTCAACCCTACGTACCCTTTTATTCTTTATAAGGGTGATGGTACAACAACGAAGAATAATGCGAATATCATCACAACTGTCGCTGAGAGCTCTCTTCAATACCCCCTTGTGGACGTGGGCACTGATACCTCTGGAAACATTTATTTTCTGGAGGCGAGTGGTCGTATTCAAAAAGTTGATACAAATGGAATCATTACAACTGTTATAGATCGTATTCATGTAGATGGTGTTCGTGACGTGCCTTGGTATGCAATGGCGGCCCGGGGGATGGCTATCGACGCGGCAGGAAATATCTATGTGTCGGAAATACTTAATAACTGTGTTTGGAAGGTTGATGCGAAAGGGATCATAACTAGAGTTGCTGGTAGTGTGCCTGATGAAGAAGGGGAAGGAGGATATAGCGGCGATGGAGGGCCAGCCACTGAAGCCAGACTCAATGCCCCTTGGGGGCTCGCGGTGGATACCGCGGGCAACTTGTACATCGGGGACTACTCGAATCATAGGATCCGGAAGGTGGATGCAAAAGGAATTATTAGTACAATTGCTGGTAATGGAACTATTGCTGGGAATGCAAATTGGGGAAATATCGGCGATGGTGGACCAGCTACCCAAGCCAAGCTTACGGGGGCATGGGGTATTGCAGTCGATTCTTTAGGTAACCTCTACATTTCAGATTCGATGAATTACAGAATTCGCAAGGTAAATTCAAATGGCATCATCACCACCGTGGCAGGGAATCCAACTGTAGACAGCTGGGGGTGGTTCCATGGCGGATTCAGCGGTGATGGTGGCCCAGCCATTGCCGCTCAAATTGCAGGAGGTGGTCTATCAGTAGATGCCACGGGGAATCTCTATGTCGGAGATGCATACAATAACCGTGCGAGGAAGGTGGATACCAATGGCATCATTACGACCGTCGCGGGAAACGGTATAAAAGGCTATGCAGGAGACGGAGGTCCAGCTACCCAAGCTCAGCTTAACTATCCATATGGTGTAGCGTTGGACGCCTCCGGCAGCCTTTACGTTGCGGATGGCAGTAACCACCGCATCCGGAAGGTAGGCCCGCCCTCTGTCTTCACAAGATTCACAACAGCTGGAGATATCCCATTTACCGAGGAGAATGGTCTGGGGTACATACTGAGCGGCGCCGGAAGGCACAAGACAACCATTGATCTCGATACGGGAACAGTCCTTTATGCCTTCGGTTACGATCAAAACAATTTGATTTCCATCACTGATCGGTTTGGCAATAGGACTACCATCCAACGGAATTCGGACGGTGTGCCTACTGCTATCATATCCCCGGATGGGTTGACTACTACTCTGACCATTGATGCTGACAATAATCTTGCCCGGATCACTTATCCGGACGGAAATTTCTACAGCTTCGAATATACTACAGATGGCTTAATGACAGCAAAGACAGAGCCAATGGGGAACCGTTTTGAGCACATCTTCAATTCGATAGGAAGGTTGACAGATGTCACGGATCAAGAAGGAGGGCACTGGAATTATTCCAGATCTATGAGTGCAAATGGTGATATTTTAACCGGGGTGCTCTCAGCAGAAGGCAACCTTAGCTCCTATTTAGATCACACCGATTCAACTGGCGCCTATACCTCGCGCATTACTGATCCTTCAGGGGCTGAAACCGTTTACATTCTTTCCGCAGATGGGCTTACCGCAAACAAATCCCTTCCCTGTGGGATGAATCTTACCTTTAAATATGATGTCGATTCGCAATATAAATTCCAGTTTGTAAAAGAGATGAGAGAAAAAACTGCCTCAGCACTGGAAAAAGTTACTCTCCGGGAAAAAACCTATCAGGATACGAATGCAGATAAGACCCCGGACCTGATAACGGAAAAGGTGACGCTTAATAGCAATGCCTCAACGTTTGTAACCAATACCCTTCAATCAAAAAGGATAATGACGTCTCCTATGGGAAGAACAACAATCACTTTCTATGATCCCAATAATCTTCTAACCACGAAGCTTAGCATCCCTGGACTTTATGATACTACTTTCGGATATGATAGCAGGGGTCGTTTAACCTCGATCGGTACCGGTATCAGACAGACGCCCTTCTCTTATGATTCATATGGTAATCTTTCTTCTATCACTGATCCTGAGAATCATACTACATCTTACACTTATGATACTGCAGGTAGGATAACAGGAATCCATCGACCGGATGGTACCTCTTTGGCTTTCACTTATGACAAAAATGGAAATATGACCGTCCTCACAAATCCCTCAACGATAAATCACGGATTTGGATACAACCGGGTCAATCTCAATTCTTCTTACCAGACCCCGCTGAGTGGCAGCTACAGCTATTTGTATAATCGGGACAGGCGACTCCTACAGATAAACTTCCCCTCAGGAAAACAGATTAGAAATATTTACGACAAAGACAGACTTATCCAGACTCAAACTCCAGAAGGAAATATTGATCTCTCCTATCTTTGTGGTTCAAAGATAGGTTCGTTAACCAAGGGAACTGAAGTTATCTCTTATGGATACGATGGTTCTCTGGTCAGTTCAGAGACATTAAGTGGAACTATGAATCAATCTCTCACTTATTCTTACAGTAGTGATTTCAACCTTACTCAGTTCACCTATGCGGGTGGCACGGTTAATTACACCTATGATAACGATGGACTCCTGACGAAAGCAGGAACATTTACCATTGCCCGAAACGCTGGGAATGGGTTGCCCGAGGCTGTGACAGGCGGGCCTCTGAATCTGACCCGTACTTTCAATGGCTATGGAGAGGTGGAGGGTCAGAACTTTAGCGTTAATGGGATAAACCTCACCTCCTGGAACCTCTCACGAGATAATGTCGGCAGGATCATCTCCAAGACAGAGACGATTGAGGGAATTACATCGAATTACGTCTATACCTATGATTCCATGGGCAGACTTCTCGCAGTAACCAAAGACGGAGCATTGTTAGAAGAATATCAATATGACTCCGTTGGTAAACGTAGCTATGAGATGAATATGCTAAAAGGCATTTCTGGAAGGACATTCACCTATTCCAATGAGGATCACCTCCTGACCGCAGGGGATACGACTTATCAATACGATTTGGATGGTTTTCTGACGACAAGAACACAAGGTATAAATGTGACCCACTATAATTACTCTTCCCGAGGAGAGCTTTTGAGTGCTACCCAGCCGGATGGCAGGGTCATTGAGTATGTCAATGGCCCTCTTGGCCGAAGGATAGCAAAAAAGGTGAATGGCTTGGTCGTTGAAAAATACCTCTGGCAGGGGCTAACGCGTTTGTTAGCAGTTTATGATGGGAGTAATAGTCTCATTATGAGATTTGAGTACGCCGATACAAGAATGCCGGTGGCTATGACAAAAGGTGGTACCACATATTATCTTACCTACGATCAGGTAGGTTCTTTAAGGGTAGTTTCAGATGCTTCGGGCAACGTGGTAAAAAGTATTGACTACGATTCCTTTGGTGGTATAATTAATAATACGAGCTCAGGTTTTCAGGTTCCCTTCGGATTTGCCGGTGGGTTGTATGATGCAGATATCGGTCTTGTAAAATTTGGGGTTAGAGATTATGATCCAGATACCAGCTATTGGACCGCCAAAGACCCCATTCTCTTCGTCGGCGGGGATGTTGATCTGTATGGATATGTGCAAAATAATCCGATTAACCTTGTGGACCCTTCAGGTCTTCTTGCAGCCCCTTGGCATTTCGGGATTACGTTCGTAGCGGCCCTGAATTCTGGTAAGAGTTTAGGTGAGAGCTTAAGCTTGGCATGGAATGCCACGGCCGTAGATTTTGCGTCGGGTTCTCAAGGAACAAGTTGGGAAGTTACAAGACAGCATGCAATGGCTGGGGAACTTACTCCTGGGCGTTATCAAACGCCAGAACAGGCAAATGCAGCAACAAATGCCTATATTCAAGAGAGTGTCTGCAGTGGGAATTTTCCCGAAGCAATACATGCCGCACAGGATTTGGCTACCCCAGGACATGCCGGTAACCCATGGGAAGGATTTAAATTTAATTGGGAAACCGCTAAACACATATTAGGGGATATATTCCCCTCTTTAAGCACAATTAATCGGGCATATCAAAATACCAAAGGGGTTCTTAAGTAAGCTTTGTCACATGTTGCAATGAATAGCATAGGGATTTGGAACCGGGAGATTACAGATGAAGAGACATACAATATCCATTCTGGTTTTTTTATTAGCACAACTTCTAATGGCAGGAGAAAACTTGATGGGATCTAATCAAATTGAAAATCTTCTTCCTCCCGATCCCAACGATGTGGTTATTGCTCCTAATGCTGTAAGAATACCGTTAGAGAAAATTTTGTTAGTTCGCAAAGGCTCAGGATATTGTGCTGTAAAATTGACTAAGTTATGGACTGGAAAGAGTGAGGAAGACAGGTTTGCCGAATACGAGTCATATTATCAGGGAGATAATACAGGAAATTTCTCCAATAAGAATGTAAAATTTAGAAAAGGAAAGCTTTCTTTCCCAAAGCCCCGTGGTATTGGACGACTTGCATTTAGTTTTGGAAATAGAGATATTCGATGTGGGCCTATTAAATTGGCTTGGTATGGAGAAAAGTGGGTATACTTTTTTAGCACTGATCAAAATCAAGGCGATTACGGAATCGAGCTTGCCCCCACCAAGTGGACGGACATTTCACAGGTAAATGTTTTCGATCCGCGATTGAAATGGTATAGATATGATCCAAAACGGCAGGATATTAAAATTCCCGTAGATCAGTTGTGGGAGGTCAAGGAAAAGTAAGATGTTTTAAAACCAATCAGTCCTTCTTTACCTTTTCACTTCCGGTCTGCACACGGGTCACTTTTGCAGAATAACAGGGTCGGATAACAGGGACGTTCGTGCAGAACGTGCTTGACATCGATAAGGATGGGAAGTAAATTAGTTTCATGCCCCGATCAGCACGCTTAGATCCTCCTGGTGTCCTCCATCATGTCATGGGCCGAGGCATCGAGAAACGGCCGTTCTTTCTGGCCGATGAGGATTGAAACGATTTCCTTTCCAGACTTGAATTCCTCGCTGAAGAAGGCTGTCTTAAGGTTTACGCCTGGGCCCTTCTGCCAAACCACTTTCAGCTCCTCTGCAAAACAGGAAAGCTACCTTTAGCCCGAAGCATGAGACGTCTACTGACCGGGTATGTGGTGAAATTCAATAAGCGCCACAATTGGTAGGGTCATCTGTTCCAAAATCGATATAAGTCCATTTTTTGTCAGGAGGATTCCTATTTGATGGAATTGGTGCGATATATCCATTTGAATTTAATCAGAGTGGGGATGGTGAAGGGGTTGGGGTATTTGGGAGCGGAGGTAGGGCGGTACCTTGGAGTGACCGGTTCCTGTGTGACGAGGATTGTGGCAGAGAGGCAGCTGTCGGAAGAGGTTAGATGAAGATATCAGGTTGACTATGCACGTTCTGCACGGATGTCCCCTATTTCTATTTCGTCCTTTCACTATTCCTCGCGAGGGGAACTCTTAAGAGTTGATTTACCGGATGGCCAAGTTATCGAATATTTCAATGATCCCCTTGGCCGAAGAATAGCTAAAAAAGTGAATGGGTTGGTCGTTGAGAAGTACCTCTGGCAGGGATTAACTCGTCTGCTAGCGGTATATGATGGCAGTAACAATCTGGTTATGAGATTTGAATATGCAGATGCAAGGATGCCTGCGGCGATGACAAAGGGCGGAACCACATATTACCTGACATATGACCAGGTAGGTTCACTGAGGATCGTAGCAGATGCTTCCGGTAACGTCATAAAAAGAATTGACTATGATTCATTTGGTAATATAATTAGTGATACGAACCCTGGGTTCCAGGTTCCTTTTGGGTTCGCAGGCGGATTACACGATAGAGATACTGGTCTTGTAAGGTTTGGCTTCAGGGATTATGATCCCGATATCGGGAGATGGACTGCAAAGGATCCCATCCTTTTCGCTAGTGGAGACGTTGATTTATACGGTTATTGCCTGAGTAATCCAGTGAATTTCAATGATCCATGGGGACTTCAAATGACAGTAAGAGAAGTGGGCAATATTGTTTTCAATGAAACAAGATCTCTTAGTGGTTCTGAGATAGAAGACGCAAGAAGATATATTGCACATTCAATCTTTAATGCTGACGATGCATATGGTGAAAATCGTGATCGTCTAGCCGGAACAGCTCCAGCAACAATTGGCGAGATACCAAGAACAGAACAAACAACATATGATGCTTGTCAGATGGCAACACAAAACGCTTATGATGAAAGAAATAGAGGTATTGATCCAATAGGCGGAGCTACTCATTTCAATTTTAGAAATAATGACTCAACTGCTCCTTTTTGGGGAATGCCTGTACATACACAAGTTGGTCCATTAAATAACAGCTATCCGACAAATGTCCTTAATGCTTCCGGAATTTTTGCAAATACATATGGAAGATGAGGGATATATCCTATTTAAAATATTCATTACTGTGTATTATTTTAAATCAATAAATATTGATAAGAGATTATTGAAGGATAGGTGATAAGTATGAAAAATCTCAGGTTCTTTAAATGCTTGGTTTTATCTTTTCTTCTGTTGCTTACTTCTTTAGGAATAGCTGGTGAGATAAATGTAGAGAAGGGATGTAAGAACAACCCCGCAGTTATTGGAGAATGCTTCCTAATTCATGGCCGAATTTCGATTTATAATGGAAGCCCAAGTGTAAGGATATGGCTGGTTGGAACAAATCGCCTTTTGGGAGTTTTGCCATCAGAGAATGAAATTTTGCCAGATAATATAAAGAAGTACTTAACTTTAAATACTAGAATTTATGGAGATTTTTTAGTTTGCCCTCTTACCCAATTCAAACCTGGTCATATGCAAATGGTTTGCATTGAGTCTGCTTCAAACTTAGTTATTGAACGTTATGTTGAGGGTAAGAAGGATCCTATTGTTTTGCGACAAAGAGATTAGAAAAGTAGTAAGGAGACAAAGGGGACATCTTATATTAGGAGCACCCGGGGACGTAGTGAAAGCACCGGTTAAAAAGGGAATGGGGTCACATCTTCATATGTCATTATTTTCTTGACAGCATAATATATCTGTGTATCATGCATCTATGGCCAGACCCCTTCGAATGGACTATCCCAACACGTTTTACTATGTGCTGTCCCGTGGAAATGAAAGAAAGGAAATCTTCTGGGATGAGAAAGATTACCTCAGATTTCTTGAAACGCTTGGCAGAATGGTCGAACGATTTAAATTGGAAATCCATGCCTACGTCCTCATGAAGAATCATTTACTCGTCCGCACTCAAGGGGCCAATCTCTCACGTGCGCTCCAGTGGTTGGGGGTCAGCTATTCCGTCTAGTTTAACCGAAGACATCAGCGAACTGGGCACCTGGTTCAAGGACGTTTCAAGAGTTTCTTCATACAGGATGAACGCTACTTTGCGGCCATGTGTCTTTATATTCATGGGAACCCGCTGAGGGCAAGGGCCGTCAAGAGGTTATCGGACTATCGGTGGAACAGTTATCAGCCTATGCCGCTAAGAAGAATGAGGGCTCCTGGCTAACAACCGAGTTATTATTAGGCGTGTACGGGGGGAATCGCATGGAATTCCTGAGAGCTCAGCAGCTGTTTTTTGAAGAAGGGTTGAATCTTATTGAGGATCTTAGGTATAGGTTGTACCTTGGGAGCGAGGAGTTTTCAGGGCAATGCTTGGAGAGATCTAAGGGAGAGCAACACGATGAGAAGCCACAGGCAAGATCGTTATTAAGG
>Ga0210051_1002785_pt1 | contig 17530 bp, 20 predicted proteins | sample CryGey092014_all_FD_185464 | JGI IMG/M metagenome (GOLD analysis project Ga0210051, IMG submission 185464) | Groundwater microbial communities from aquifer - Crystal Geyser CG23_combo_of_CG06-09_8/20/14_all (SPAdes) (version 2) | ecosystem: Environmental > Aquatic > Deep subsurface > Groundwater... | reverse complement strand
TACTGACATGTATGAATGGTAAAGTGGATGTCTTTGTGTGCGGCGTGGGGACAGGAGGAACAATTACAGGAGTGGGCGAGGTATTAAAAAAGAAAATTCCTGAAATCAGAATAGTTGCGGTTGAACCAGAGAGTTCGGCGGTTCTTTCGGGAAAAACCGGGGGCCCCCATAAAATACAGGGAATAGGCGCAGGTTTTATCCCTGTTGTATTAAACAGGGATGTTATTGACCAGATTATTCCTGTAAAAGATGGTGATGCGTATAATATGGCAGGAAGATTAGCCAGGGAAGAAGGGATATTCTGCGGAATATCGTCCGGTGCAGCATGTTTTGCAGCTTTACGGGTGGCAAAAGAATTAGACAGAAAAAAGAAAGTAGTTGTTATTCTTCCTGATACAGGGGAAAGATACTTCAGTATGCAGAATATGATATAATAGTTGTCGGGACGATTTAACTTATTTCCAAATATCGATTACAGGAAGGACTATAATGAGACGAGTATATTTAGACCATAATGCCACTACGCCAACTCATCCTGAAGTAGTTAAAGAAATGTTGCCTTATTTTGAAGAAGTTTTTGGCAATGCTTCAAGCATACATCTTTTTGGTCAACAGGCAAGGAAAGCAGTTGACGGAGCAAGAGAAAAACTGGCTGAATTTATAGGCGCTAAGCCAGAAGAAATAGTGTTTACCAGTGGTGGGACTGAAGCAGATAACTTTGCCATTAAAGGCATAGCATATGCCAATGAATCTAAAGGTAAACATATTATAACATCATCAATAGAACATCATGCAGTTTTGAATACCTGTAAATATTTAGAAAAACAAGGTTTCCAGGTTACTTATCTGCCGGTTGACGAATATGGTTTTGTTGACCCCGGCGATATGATGAAAGCAATAAACAAAGAAACGATTCTTATCACAATTATGCATGCCAATAATGAAGTAGGGACGATAGAACCAATTTCCGAAATAGGAAAAATAGCAAAAGGAAAAGAAATAATTTTTCACACCGATGCAGTTCAGTCGTTAGGTAAAATCCCGGTTGACGTAAACGAATTGAACGTTGATTTACTTTCATTATCAGCACATAAAATCTATGGTCCCAAAGGGATAGGCGCACTTTATATTAGAAAAGGTACAAGAATACAACCTTTAATACATGGTGGACATCATGAGAAAAACAGAAGAGCAGGGACAGAGAACGTCCCGGGTATTGCTGGATTAGGTAAAGCAATAGAAATTGTCAAAACTTCTATTGATAAGGAATCAATTTATTTGACTGATTTAAGAAATAGATTGTGCAGTGGCATCAGCGAGAAAATAGATTGCGTTTACTTAAATGGCCATTCCAGGAAAAGACTTCCCAATACTCTAAATATGAGTTTTGAATTTGTTGAAGGAGAATCAATAATTCTTAACTTAGACATGAAAGGAGTGGCTGTTGCCAGCGGTTCTGCATGTACTTCTGGTTCTTTGGAACCTTCTCATGTTTTGAAAGCAATGGGAGTTGCCCCGGCAGTTGCCCAGGGGTCAATAAGATTCAGTTTAGGCAAAGATAATACAGAAGAAGACATTGACTATGTGTTGGAAGTTTTACCGGAGATAATATCCCGGTTACGGGCAATGTCGCCGCTGTATAAGAGGAAAAAGGAATAAATAAATATCATATCAAGATTAAAAAACGAGTAGTTGTGGCGATGAGTGGCGGAGTAGATTCTTCAACCGCTGCTGGTATTTTGATTAGACAGGGATATGAAGTTATCGGGATAAACATGAGATTGCCTGATACAGGAGAAGTTTCTGAATCCGGTTGTTGTGGTGTAGCGGGAATAGATGATGCCAGGAATGTTGCGCAGAAATTAGGAATTCCCTTCTATGCACTTAATTATGAGAAGGAATTTGAAAACGAAGTAATTGATTATTTCTACCGGGAATATATGAATGCCCGGACACCCAATCCCTGCATTATCTGTAATGAGAAAATAAAATTCAGAAGTCTTCTTAAAAAAGCCAAAGGTCTTGGTGCAGATTATATTGCTACAGGTCATTATGCCCGGATTGAATACGACAACTCAAACAGAAGGTATCTTCTTAAAAAAGGAAAAGACATAGAAAAAGACCAATCATATTTTTTATTTTCACTTTCACAGGAACAATTAGCTCATTCTCTTTTTCCTTTAGGTAATTATACAAAGAGCCGGGTAAGAGAATTAGCCAGAGAATTCGGTCTAAAAGTGCATAATAAACCTGCCAGTCAGGAAATATGTTTTATTCCGGATAATGATTACAGGAGATTTCTAACAGTACGGTTTATTACTGACAAATTCAAACCGGGTTTGATAGTTGACAAAAACGGCAGGATATTAGGAAAACACCGGGGAATTGCTTTTTATACCATTGGCCAGAGGAAAGGAATAGGAGCATATAAAAAACCCTTCTATGTTATTAGTATTAATAAAGAAAAAAATACTATTGCAGTCGGAGAAGAAAAAGAACTTTATCAAGATATATTAATTGCAGAAAAAGTTAACTGGATAGATAGAAAAAAACTAAACGATTCAATCAAAGCAAAAGCGAGGATAAGATATAAACACCAGGAAAGTGATGCTGTAATTTCGCCCCTAAGTGATACTAAAGTCAAAGTCCAATTTAATAAACCCCAGAGAGCAATTACTTCCGGTCAGGCAGTTGTCTTTTATGACGGCGATACAGTCATTGGTGGTGGTTGGATATGCTGAATTCAAAGTTAAAGAAATTAAAAAGAATTTTAGAGAATATGGGAAGTGTCATTATTGCCTATTCAGGCGGTGTGGATTCTACTTTTTTAATTAAAGTAGCAAAGGACACTATAGGAAATAATATTTTAGCAGTTACTGCTAAATCTGAAACTTATCCAAAAAGAGAATATGAGCAGGCAAAGAAAATAGCCAGGAAATTGAAAGTAAAGCATTTAGTCATTACTACTAAGGAATTACTCAATCCACGTTTTATTGTCAATCCGGCAAACCGATGTTACTATTGTAAACAAGAACTATTTACCGAACTTAAACAGATTGCTTTGGAGAAGGGTATAGATTACGTTGTTGACGGAACGAATTGCGATGACCTTAAAGATTTTCGTCCGGGGATGGAGGCTATAAAGGCCTTGGGAGTGAGGAGTCCTTTAAGAGAAGCCGGCTTGACGAAAAAAGAGATTCGTGGACTTTCACGCAAGATGAACCTGGATACCTGGGATAAGCCAGCTTTTGCCTGCCTCTCTTCCCGACTCCCTTACGGTACGCCAATTGATAAAAAGAAACTTCAAATGGTAGGCGAAGCTGAGGATTATTTATTCAAGTCAGGATTTAAACAAGTCAGGGTAAGACACCATAATAATATTGCACGAATAGAAGTTTCTCCGGAAGATATAGAGCATCTTACTTCCATAAATTTACGAAGGAAAATAGTTAAAAAACTTAAGGAAATTGGTTATCACTATGTAACCCTGGACCTTCAGGGATACAGAACAGGAAGTATGAATGAGGTTTTGGAAAGAAATGAGTGAAACAAGAGAATTAGATATAGTTAGAGTCAGTGCCGGGACAATGAATACAAAAAAGGACCTGGTTATAAGAGAGATTCCTTTTTCAATTTTAGTTAATGGTAAGGAAATAGTAACTCTTCTGTGCAGTCCCGGTAAACTTGATTATTTAGCAGTGGGTTTTCTTTTATCAGAAGGTCTAATTAAAAACAACAGTATTATAAAAGGTATAAACGTAGGTAAGGATGGACATTATGCCAATGTTGATCTGGACGAAGATTTCCAAATCCCGCAGGGATTCTTCCAAAAAAGGTTAATCAGTTCAGGTTGTGGCAGGGGCGCTTCTTTTTATAATCCTGAAGATATTGAGGATTGTAAACCAATAGAGTCAGATATCCGGTTAAGTTATAATCTAATTTTTGATTTGATGAAGGAATTTCAGGAGAAATCTGATTTGTTCAAAAAAACAGGTGGTGTTCATTCATCTGCATTATGCAATCTAAATAAAATAGAAATCTTTGCTGAAGACCTGGGCCGTCATAATGCTATTGATAAAATATTTGGCGAATGTTTTTTGAAAGGCATTGCTACCAAAGATAAAATTATTCTAACCAGCGGAAGAATTTCATCAGAGATATTAATCAAAGTAGTAAAGCAGGGAGGTGGTGTCATTATTTCTCGTGCAGCACCTACGGATTTAGCCGTTGGTCTGGCTGAAAAAATGAAAGTAACTCTGATCGGTTTTGTCAGGGGTAAACGAATGAATGTTTATACTCACAATTTTAGGATACAAAACTCTCAGTAGTGCGAGGCTTTAGCCTCGCTAATTAAGGAGGTGGAGGGATGGAAAAGAAGATTTTCAGTGCTGTTGGTGAAAAAGAAGTTACAAGAGCAATTGTTAATGAGTTTGCAAAACAGTTTTCTGAGTATGTGGAGACTGACTGTTTGATTATCGGAGCGGGTCCATCAGGTCTAATGGCGGGTAAAGAATTAGCAAAAAAGAAACTAAAAGTTTTGATTGTAGAAAGAAACAATTATTTAGGCGGTGGCTTCTGGATTGGCGGCTATTTGATGAATAAATTGACAGTGAGAGCCCCGGGGCAGGAAGTCCTTTCTGAATTAGGTATTCCATTTAAAGAGGTTTCAAAAGGTCTGTATGTTGCAGACGGTCCACATGCTTGTTCAAAACTCATTGCTGCTGCCTGTGATGCAGGAGTTAAATTTGCAAATATGACTGTGTTTGATGATGTGGTATTGCGCGAAAATAATCGTGTAGCAGGTGCAGTTATTAACTGGACACCGGTGGAAGCATTGCCGAGACAGATAACATGCGTTGACCCTGTTGCACTTGAGTCAAAAATTATTGTTGATGCAACCGGTCATGATGCTACAGTGGTGAAAAAATTAGAACAACGCGGTCTGGTAAAAACAGTTGGTTTCGGAGCGATGTGGGTAGAGCGGTCAGAAGACCTGGTCGTGGAACATACAGGAGAAGTACATCCCGGCTTAATTGTTTGTGGTATGGCTGTAGCCACAACCTACGGTCTTCCCCGGATGGGACCAACCTTTGGGGCAATGTTACTTTCGGGTAAAAAAGCAGCAGAAGTGGTATTGGAAAAGCTTAAATAATCCGATATGGATTTACCGTCTTTTATTTATCTTTATGATGGTGCGAGAACAGAAAGTTTGAACCTGAATGAGATATCTCAGTATCTAAAAAATATCTTCAAAATAAATAAAATCCAAATAAGAGATGATTTTATAATCCATTATCTCTCTAAATTATCTTCCTCTTCCAGAGAAAAAGAAAAAATGATAGATAATTTATCTAAACAGATGGCAGGAATTAAGGTTCGGAAAATGAAAAACAAAGATGCAGTTTTTGAACCTCTGCCGGGTGAACTGGATTATGAGAAAAAAAGAATAACTGATTACGAGAAAAAATCATTTGGAATATTGTATGACGGTTTCAATCTTATTGCCCTCTTTTCTAAATTAATTCCGGAGGAAGAATCTGGTCTTGATTACTGTCATATCATTTTTACTAACCAGCTTTTTGGCACCTGGGATGAAAATGATTTGCGCTACCATGCACGGGTTAATATCTGTGGATTTCCGTCAGTTATCTCTACTACCGGGCTAGTTGAAGCACCTGCTAAACCCAGGGAATTTTATTTAAAACAGCAGTCAGGAATGAACGTTTATAATTTAAAAGAGGAATTTGCAGAAAGATTTATTGATTACGATGATTGTCGTATGACTGAAGTAATGAAGGGCTATGTCTTACAGGCGATATTTTATCATATAACTGGAAATCCTTTTTGTGAAGATAAGAATTGTAGACTTTATAATGCACACTGGCAGGAAGAAGTTATTCAGGCACAGTTAAAAAGTGAATATGAATTATGCCCGCTGCATGAAGGGATACTTAAGAAATAATATGGATTCACTATTGAATATTCCTATTACAGAACTAATTGCTCAAGGTAATAAGATCAGGAAGGACTTCGCGGGCTCCAGGTTAGAATTATGCAGTATAATAAATGCTAAATCAGGGTTATGCAGTGAAGATTGCAAATTTTGTGCTCAATCTTCTTATCATTCCACTGATATAACTCATTATCCACTTAAGAGAAAAGACGAAATCACAAAAGCCGCACAGCATGCAAAAGAAATCGGAGCTGAAAAATTTGGTATTGTTACAAGTGGAAACCGCTTAAGTAGAAAAGAAATAGACACAATATGTCTGACAATATCTGAAATAAAGAATAAAATTCACATTATTGTATGTGCATCTTTAGGTGTTTTAAGTAAAGAAGAATTAGAAATACTCAAAGAAGCAGGGCTTTCACGTTATCATCATAACCTAGAAACTTCACCTCGTTTTTACCCGCAGATTGTTTCAACGCATAGTTTTCAAGAAAGAGTTGATACTATAAATGCCGCTAAGGAAGTCGGGCTTGAAGTTTGTAGTGGCGGAATAATCGGTATGGGTGAAAACTGGGAGGATAGAATAGCTATGGTGCATCTTTTAGATGATTTAGACGTAGATTCAGTCCCCATAAATATTCTGGTTCCTATAAAAGGTACGCCTTTGGAAAGTATTGAGCCAATTTCTTGTAATGATGCTATAAGGACCATAGCTATTTTTAGAATTATTTTGAAGGATAAGATTATAAAAATAGCTGCCGGTAGAGAAGGTATTTTAAAGGATTTTCAAGCACTGGGATTTTTAGCCGGTGCCAATGGAATGCTTATAGGCGGATATCTAACAATCAAAGGAAGAGATATAGAAGAAGATTACAGACTTATTAAAGAGATAAAAAGGTTATGGACAGAATAGAAGAATTCTTACAGGAAAGAAAAAACAGCGGGCTTTTTAGATCTTTACGAGCAGTAAGCTATCGCAGAGAAGGAAAAATTTGTCTTAACGGGAACGAATATTTTGATTTTTCTTCAAATGATTATCTTGGTTTTTCACAACATCCCGGACTTAAAGAAGCAGCAAGAAAAGCCACGGAAGAATTAGGAACAAGTTCTTCCGGATCCAGACTATTAAGCGGGGATTTAAACATTCATCATCAATTGGAGAACAGGACAGCCGAATTTAAATGTAAAGAGGCTGCCCTGATTTTCAATTCAGGTTATCAAGCCAACGTTGGTATTATAAGTTCACTTTGTAGAAAAGACGATGTCATTTTTTCTGACAGGTTAAATCATGCCAGTATAATTGATGGGATAATTTTATCTCAAGCTAAATTCTTTCGTTTCAACCACAACGATTTAAACCACTTAGAATCCTTATTGAAAAAAGAGAGACATAAGTTTAAGAAATCCCTGATCATTACCGAAACAATCTTTAGCATGGACGGAGACAGACCTTCCTTGAAGGAAATTGTCAGTTTAAAAGAAAAATATAACTCTATGATTATGGTGGATGAGGCGCATGCAACAGGTATATTCGGGGAAAACGGCTCAGGAGTAGTTGAAGAGGAAAATTTAACCGGTAATATTGATTTGATAATGGGTACATTTAGCAAAGCCCTGGGAAGTTTTGGAGCTTACCTGGCCTGTTCAAACAGGGTAAAAGAATATTTGATAAATATATGCAGGAGTTTTATATATTCAACAGCTTTACCACCCTCTGTTATAGCAGCCAACTTAGTTAGTTTGGACTTAGTAAGGGATGAGCCATTTCGCAGGAAGACACTTTTAGAAAATGCAAATTATCTCCGCCAGGAATTACAAAAACATGGATTCAGAGTAAAGGGGACATCTCAGATTATCCCGCTAATTATTGGAGATAGTCAGAAAGCCATTAAATTAAGCGAAAATCTCAAAAAAAACGGATATTATGTTCTTCCTATCAGGCCGCCAACGGTTCCGGCGGGTGAAGCCAGGTTAAGATTCTCATTAACCTGGCAGCATTCTAAAAATATATTGGAAAAACTTGTTGACGATATTTGCAGGATCTATGACATTTAAGTATATAGACAGAAATTACAGGGATTCAGTTGTGATTATTCCGGGCTGGGCAACCGACTATAGAATTTTCAATTGTTTAGATTTAGATTTTAATTATTTTTTGCCGGTTGACTTTTCACCTTTCTGTTTCAAAAAAGATCTTTTAGCAGAATTAAGAAGAAATAAAGTGAAAAAAATTTCTCTCTTTGGTTGGTCATTAGGTGGTTTTGTAGCAGTAGAATTTGCAGGACGCCATCCAGATATAATTAACGAACTTATCCTGGTTAGTATACGGAAGAAATACGAAAGAGGGGAGATAGCAGCAATAAGGAAATACCTTAAAAGAAACAAAAAAGGATACCTGTATAAATTTTATAAACAATGTTTCTCTAATAGAGAAGAAATGCAGTGGTTTAGAGAAAACCTTCTTGAAGACTACTATAAAAAATTCAATTTAAACTATTTACTTAAAACCCTGGAGTATTTGGAAAAGGCAGAAATAAATCCCGAATTGTTAAATGGTATAGAAAGAATAAAGATTATACATGGAGAACACGATAGGATTGCACCTATGCAGGAAGCCATTGATATTAAAAGCGTATTAACTCATTCAAAATTCATATGTATTAAAGATGCAGGACACATGCCCTTTTCCAAAGAAAACTTCAATAAATTTCTATGATTGACAAAGAGATAATAATAAAAAACTTTTCAAAATACGCTAAATATTATGACCAATATTCAGATATTCAAAATCTTTGTGCATTAAAACTTATAAACAGGATTGAAACAGATAATTTTGCTGTTTTCTCACAGGGTCAAGAAGGGTTTATCAGGATTTTAGATGTAGGCTGTGGAACAGGGAATTACACTAAACTTTTGAGAAATAAATTTCAAACTGCACAAATAAAAGCTATGGATATATCCGGAGAAATGATTCAAATAGCAAAGAAGAAATTAAAACACAAGGAAATAGAATTTATTGTGGCAGATGGCGAAACAATAAATTTCAGGGAACGCTTTGATATTATAAGTTCCAACGTAAGTTTTCAATGGTTTGAAAATTTAGAAAAGACTTTATTTAAGTATAAGGAACTACTTAATTTAAATGGCTCTATTATATTCTCCATATTCGGTCCTCTTACTTTTTTTGAATTAGAAAAATCCTTAAAAGAAACTTTTAAGGAACATGAACAAATAACCGCGCATAATTTTATAAAAAAGCAGGATATGGAGAAAATATTAAGAAGGTTATTTAATGAAGTTGAAATTGAAGAAGAAATCCTTAAAGAGAAATATGCCTCTTTACTGGATCTATTAAAAACAATAAAATATACCGGCACCAGAGGTAATGGTATAATGGCAGGCACTCCCTGGTCACTCAATACGATTACTGAGTTAGAGAATATTTATAGAAAAGAATTTTCTGCCCAAAAGGGAAAGATAATAACAACATACCAGGTTTTCTTTTGCAGGGGAAGTAAAATCCTGAAGGATAAAACCCTAAAGGGTAAATTCCAGGAATTAAGGGTTTACCCTTTTATACTTTCCTAATGGGAACAAAATGAAACAGATTTTTATTACAGGCACAGACACAGGTGTAGGAAAGACGATAATAGCCGGATTGTTAGGTAGATTTTTTATAAATGGAGGATATAAAGTTATAACTCAAAAATGGATTCAAACAGGGGTGGACAAATTTCCCGCTGACATTGACGTGCATCTAAAACTAATGAAAAAAAGAAAACAAGATTTAGGACCTTATCTACCCTATATGTGTCCGTATCTCTTTAAATTTGCTTCTTCTCCTCACCTGTCAGCACGTTTAGAAGGAAAATCAATTAGCATAGATAAAATTAAACGCAATTTTCAATTTTTGTCTGAGAATTTTGATTTTGTGATAGTAGAAGGAATAGGCGGGGCTTTGGTTCCTCTTAACAAAAGAAGATTGGTGATAGATGTAGCCAGGGAATTGAATCTTCCGGTACTGATTGTTGCATGCAATAAATTGGGTGCTATTAATCATACGTTACTTACTATAGAAGCGATAAAGAGAAGAAATATGAAAATAATAGGTATCGCATTCAATAATCAATCTGTAAATGTTAGCAAAACTATTTTAAGGGATAATCCAGAAATAATAAGAACACTGACAGGTGAAACGATATTAGGAATACTGCCGAGGTTAAAGGATAATGACTTATTATATAAGAAATTTATTCCTATAGGAAAACAGATTATTAGTGTTTTAGATAAGAAATAATAAGATGAATAGCTGGATAAAAAAAGACCTTAAGTATATATGGCACCCTTATACGCAGATGAAAGACTGTGAGAAGTTGCCGCCGATTTTAATAGAAAGGGCTAAAGGAGTAAAACTCTACGATAATAAAGATAACTTTTATTATGATACAATTTCAAGTTGGTGGTGCAATGTCCATGGACATAATCATCCAAAAATAAAAGAAGCGATTAAAAAACAACTCAATTCTTTGGAACACGTATTATTTGCAGGTTTTACTCATAAGTCCGCTATCCTTTTATCAGAAAGACTTATTAGCATTTCACCAAAAAATTTGAATAAAATTTTCTTTTCTGATAATGGTTCTACTGCAGTTGAAACCGCACTTAAAATATCCTTCCAATACTGGCAAAACATTGGTAAGAAAAATAAAACAAAATTTATTTCATTGGATTATGGATATCACGGCGATACTATTGGCGCTATGAGTGTTAGCGGCATAGACCTGTTCAATGAAGTATTTAAACCGCTATTTTTCACGTCCTTTAAAATTCCTTCACCTTATTGTTATCGCTGTCCAGTGGGGAAAGAAAGAGATTATTGCAGTTTTGACTGTATAGAACCATTGGAAGTTATCCTAAAAAAGAAAAATAATGAAATTGCCGGTATGATTTTAGAACCCTTAGTTATGGCAGCCGGTGGTATGATAGTATATCCGAAAGAATATTTGAAAAGAGCAGCAGAATTAACAAAGAGATATAACGTCCATTTGATATTAGATGAAGTGGCTACGGGTTTTGGTAGGACAGGAAAAATGTTTGCGTGTAATCATGTAAATATTAAACCGGACTTTATGTGTCTTTCAAAGGGAATAACATCAGGATATCTTCCATTAGGAGTTACTTTGACCACCGACAGCATCTATAACGCATTTTATGATGATTATGAAAAAGGGAAAACATTCTATCACGGACATACCTATACAGCGAATCCGCTTTCCTGTTCCTGTGCCTTAGCCAGCCTTGAACTTTTTGAAAGAGAGAAAACTTTAGATAAATTAAGGAATTTGATTCCATTATTTTACAAAGGATTAGAAAAATTCAGGGATTTAGCTATAGTTGGTGATGTAAGATATCTAGGGCTACTCGGAGCTATGGAGTTGGTTAAGAATAAAGAAACAAAAGAGACGTTCAGTTTAAAAGAAAGAATAGGATTAGAGATATATAAATACGGGTTAAAAAAGAAACTTATTTTAAGACCATTAGGTAACGTTATATATTTGTTTCCCCCGTTATCTATAAAAAAACGAGAACTTGAATATATTTTAGATAGCACCTATTATGTAATCAAGGATATATGCAGGAACAGGTAACGAGCCTGAAGGCTCTATTCGTGGCTTTAGCCTCGTTATTTTAATATATAAGGAAATTATAAAAGGGTAAACCCTTAATTCCAGGAATTTAAAAGGGTAAACCCTTAATTCCAGGAATTTACCCTTTAGGGTTTTATCCTTCAGGATTTTACTTAATTATGAAAAAGATTGTTTTAGTGGGTAATCCCAATGTAGGTAAAAGTGTAATATTTAATTCTCTCACTGGAAAATATGTCGCTGTTTCAAACTATCCAGGAACAACCGTAGATATTTCAACGGGTATAGACAAATTTGACAGGGAGACTTTTCAGGTTATTGACACTCCGGGTGTAAATTCTCTTATTCCTCATTCAGAAGATGAAATGGTTACTTCTGATATATTATTAGATAAAGGTATAAAAACCGTTATTCAGGTTGCAGATAGTAAAAATTTAAAAAGAACGTTACTTTTGACCGTTCAATTGCTCGAGACGGGGTTACCTTTAATTCTTGATTTGAATATGCATGATGAAGCCAAAGACCGAGGAATAGCTATTGATATAAAAAAACTTTCCCAAATTTTAGGTATTGAAGTTGTAAAAACAGTTGCAGTAACAAAAGAAGGTGTTCCTCAATTAAGAAAAACTATTTGGGCAACAATTTCTCATAAACAGCCGGAGTTCAAATTAAAATACAATTCCATCATTGAAGAGGCAATTGATAAAATAAATGGATATCTTCCCACATTTTTGAAAAATAACCGTTCTGTAATACTTAGAAAAAGCGTGAAAACGCATAAAATTTATAGTGCTACGACGGAACATAGTTTTGAAAATTTTGCAAACCCGCAAAATTTATATGATCTTTAGTTTTTCTATTTTGTTCATAATGTAATCCAGTAATTGTGTTGAAATATATTCCTCTGGTAATTTGAGTATATTTTGGTGTTCTTTGTTGACTAATTTTGCCGGTAAAACAAAAATATTGGTACGAATTGTTTCTAATGTCGCATTCTTTAATTTTTGTGGTAGACAAAGTCGTTTGAACCAGTTGACTATATTGTAAGCAAAAAGAAGTAAAGAAAAATACATTTGATTTGCCAAAAATTTGTTTGTCGGTATTTTTGTTAAGAAAAAATCTTGTTTTAGCTCTTTGATATGAACTTCTATGCTTGCTCGGGCACGATAAAAGTACCATATGTTTTCTGGTTTCAAGAAAAGGTTTGTTACAAACACCTGGTAAGAATATCGTTCTAAAGTGAATAGTGTCGGTTGTTCTTGTGGTTTGTTTGGTAATTTTCTGCGAATTACCACAAACCGATGTGGTTTCTTCCAACCATACGGTGTATATTGGAATTCCGCTACCGACCAACCTTTCTTGAACTTGCGATAGTGCAAATCATGTAGTTTCCCTTTTATGGTTTTGGTTAATTTGGCTACTATTACATATCCAATCCTTTTCTCGTCTAAAGGTTTTATGAATTTGTGATCGAAAAAACCAGAATCTGTTCGTACTCTGATACGATAAATATATGGTGGAATTTTCTGCAGACATTCCTGCAAGAATTGTGGAGCACCAAAAGAAGTATACACATTGCCGGGTCTCAATATTCCATGCCAAAAATCTTTTGTGTGGTATTCGAAGTATACAAGTGGATGATATGAACGCTTCCCTTTCTTGCCAGGATTGTAACCAACTTCTGCTCCTTCTATTTGTTTGCCGTAAATTGTTACAGCAGTTGAATCGAAATCTAAAAGAATACTTGTTCTGGGGTGTGGAAGATGAAACATCTTCAATCGTAATTTGTCGTGTATTTTGTTTATAGCAGAAATGATTAGGGGATTGGTTCGTTTCAGAAATCTTCTGAGACTGCTTGCATAGGGGAATTTCTTTAAACCAACTATCTTTTGAAATGCTCCATTCCCTTGCAATATTTTTGTCTTGCTCAAGCGATTTATACCAGCTATTATGGTAAATATTATTGCTAATATTAACTCTACAGGGTGATATAAACCGATTCTTTGATTGAATTGGATTCCTCTTTGCAAAATCCACTTTAGTTTGAGTTTTTTGCAAAACCAGTGAATTAAGAAGATTCCACCAAAGTGGGTAAGGTTCTTTTCGCCGACGATAATTTGTAGTTTTTGTATACCTTTTGGCATTTGACACAATGTTCACTATTAGTGAAGGTTCTGTCAGGACAAGTTTTTGACTGTTATTATACATTTTTATTCTCGGTAATTCAAGTATTTTATATATAAATTTTATGCGTTTTCACGCTTTTTCTAAGTATCAGATTACAGAGGTTTTCTCATACAAGTTTGTCTTCATACTTTTATGAACTAAAAGAAGACATTTTTTCAGATAAGAAATCTTTGGATATAGAATCCATCTTGAGTGACAAAAAAAGGTTATACAGATAATTAGAAATTTAGGATATGTCAGATTTAAGAAATATTTCCTGGATAACGAATCCATTTCAGATTCAACAATTATCAGTGAGTGTGATTTATCAATAGAAGAAATTTACAGGATAAAAGAATTAGTTGATGAGTTGCTTATTCAGAATGAATTTTTTCATTCTTCAAACGTGATAGAAAACAAAATCAGCGGAGTCCACTATGCTAAAATTGCTACGATTCTAAAAGAGAATGGGGAACACACAATCAATTATTCAAATTTTATCTTATATCGTGGGAAATATGTCATTGATTATGAAAAAATTAAACAGCTAAAAACACAGAACTATTTCGCAAAAACAGAAATAGAAGAACTCGGCAAATTAGTTCAAAATTTAGAACTAATTAACAATCGTAAACAGGCGATACATCGGACATTAGAGAGTGTTATAAAATATCAAAGTAATTATTTGAAATCCGGGGATTCTTTGGATTTAAAACCCCTTACTCAGCGAGAATTGAGCAGAAGATTAGATATATCTCCCAGTCATGTCTGTCGTGTAATCAGATATAAAAGTATTGAAACTCCCTGGCACGAGGAGAAACCGTTAAGATATTTCTTTCCAAATAAAAAAACAATAATAAAAAAATATATTGAAGAACTTTTGGATAGAAACAAAAACATCGGTTCTGACCGAGAACTTAAAATGAAAATAGAAGAAGAGTTAAAACTATCAATCTCAAGACGATCAGTTACACTTTATCGAAATGAATTACAGAATAGGGGGAATACAAAAAATGACTAAAAGTATATCCGATAATCACCTCCCGATAATCAGCGATAATCATAAAAAATTATCTTTTGAAAAACAGGAATAGAACCGTTGTAATTGATGCGAACTGCCCGATCCAGAATATGAACATCCATTTGATAAGTTCTGATTTCACTTGTTCTATTTTAATTTCTAATTTTCTTAAGTCATCTTTTGTCGCCACTTTATCAAGCATAGCGGCATTATTTGTTTCCAGAGCGGTTTCAACAGCCGTTGCTATTGCTTCGGATGACGCTTCATCAAATTTTTTACGAAGAACTCCAAATACTTTTAATGTGTCTGCATATGCCATAAATATTACCTCCTCACCCGCCGACGTTTTAGCGGTGGGCGGAAAAATTATAACAAAAATGAAAAGATTTGTCAACAGGCAGGCAGGCAAGTTTTTTAGCAGGTTTTTCGTTTAAGAGGCAAGTAGTTGCGGAGTTGTTAATCAGCGGTTCAAGTAGGCACAAGATGGAGATTCTCCAGATAATATTAGAATATGTTCTTTCATTTTGTCACTTATTCTAAATCCAATACTAAAAAGTTGTTCAATAACTTCAGTTACGGAACTAATATATCCTTGATTTTTTGCTTTCAAAATAACCCCTATCGTACCTGTGAAGTTTAGTCCTGCTAATTCAGCTATAGAACGAGCTATTTTTTCATCAAGAATAACAAGTGAATTCGGATTTTGTAATGCTAACGCCAATACTTCAGATTCTCCCGGACCCAAATCCGCTACTAATTTAAGATGTTGAGCAGATTTTACTTGTTGAGTTAGAATCCAAGGATACTCAGCAAGGTTTGGAATATCCTCTCCTTGCAATTTGCCTTCCTCAAGTTCTAAAATAACTGCTTGTGGAACAACTATCTTCTTATACAGTTTCTCAAGCACCCACAAAAGACCTAATCTGTGTAAGTAGAAAATAGGTGAAGTATTTGTAATGACAACATCAGGCATTTTGCGTATCCTTCTCTAATTCATTTTTTGTTATATTAAATATGGATACATTATAACGACTGAGTAATTGTAAAAAACTTATCCGCGAAATACCAGCTAATTCTGCAGCACGGCCAGAAGATATTTTACCAAGTTCGTATAGTTTTGCTGCTGCTGCTGTTCTAATTTCCTTGGAAAATTCATCTGGAGTTTCTTTCAGTGAAATTAAGATTTCCTGAGGATATTCTATTTGAACAACTTGTCTATTGGAACCCATAGTAATTACACCTCCTGAATTATGTTTAGACTTCTGTGGTTTAGATATAATTTAATTATACAATATTTTTTTTATAATTACAAATATTTTTGAGTGAATTTTTTGGTAATGAAAAAAAGTAGGAAAAGGAAGGGGAGTGGTAATGTTTTTGAAGTTAGTTTTTAGGAAGAATAAACTGTAACCCTTAATCCTGTAGTTGATATGAAAAATCAAATACTTAAAGATAACTCTAAATGCGGGTTGACGAGCCGTGTTTCAAACGGCGGGAGTAGTTTTTCTATTTCAACTGTCAGTATTTTCTGTCCTGGTTCTTTATTCAGTGTCGCCGTCTTTTTTGCCCATTTGCTGAATTCGGGATTGTTTTCAATCTGGAAAACTATCAGGGCATTAGCAGGAATTTGTTTTGCAAATTCAGGATGTTTAAGAATGTATCTTGAAAACTCAAAACCGATACTGCGTTGTAATTCCCAGAAATTTAATTTACTCATCTCGCACCTCCTTCAGAAATACCGTTCTAAAAATTTCCCATTCTGCATGCAATTCTTCCTCTGCAAGTGTCATGGCATCATTAAAATCCTGAACCGGCAAAGGTATTTTTTCAGTTTTTCCGGATGGATGAATAATGTCTTTATGGGCGAAACCGTGTCTGGTGTCATACCGGATAACAGGTTGCCATTTATTTTTAACGAGTATTTCCAACTGAACGACAAATTCAAGTATGCGATTTTTAATTCTTTTGTGAAAATGACGAACTCTTGTTTTATCAGAATAAAGAAAAACAAATTGTTCTTCTCTGATTTCCATAAAAGTGATTATATAAAAAATAAAAGATTTTATCAAGGATTTTGTCAAGAGAATTTTTTGGAATTTTGGAATTGAAATAGTCGGGAAAAACCTGGACCGGTTTTTAGGCTGACCTAAGGTATCTATTCACTGCTCCTTAGAATGACACCCTTCAGTGAGTAGTTACTAACGAGATAGATAAGGAGGGTTTAGTATGCTACTAACAGAAACAAAAGAAGATATTCTATTAAGGATGCAAGAAGATTTAAAAAGGGCGCTTTCTAAACCACAAGAAAAACGTAAATGGACAATGGTCATAGATCTAAGAAAATGCGTAGGTTGTTATGCCTGTACTATTGCCTGCAAAGCAGAAAATGTTTTGCCACCCGGGGTTGTCTATCGTCGTGTTCTTGATATTGAATCAGGTAAATATCCGGATGTCAAAAGGGACTTCGTGCCTGTATTGTGCAATCACTGTGAGAAAGCACCTTGCGTTAATGCTTGTCCTGTTAAAGCAACAACTATAAGAGAAGATGGAATTGTTGATATAGACTATAACGAGTGTATTCCTGAAAAATGCGTGAAAAACGCATTTTTTAAATTCATTTCAGACGATAAACGTTCTTTGAAATTTTTAAATTCCTTGCAAATTTTTGAATATTTCATATTTGTTTCATTTTGTTAATATTTTTTATTGCTTGATTAAATAATTCTTTGTATGGATAAGCAGCGG
>Ga0210051_1002779_pt1 | contig 17562 bp, 20 predicted proteins | sample CryGey092014_all_FD_185464 | JGI IMG/M metagenome (GOLD analysis project Ga0210051, IMG submission 185464) | Groundwater microbial communities from aquifer - Crystal Geyser CG23_combo_of_CG06-09_8/20/14_all (SPAdes) (version 2) | ecosystem: Environmental > Aquatic > Deep subsurface > Groundwater... | reverse complement strand
CCGTAGGGCGACAATCAAAAGTCAGTGTCAGGATTTTGGGCGAAATAGGTTCGGATTTCGTCCAAAAGGTACCGCCAAGATTATCTATTATCGGACGACCCGAGTCCTTGGCTTGTATTAGCCGAAACATTAATAGGGACTAATTATAAAGTATCGGACGACCCGAGTGGTTTGAGTCCCTTCCTCCCCGCATTTTCTTCAAAAAAAGTTCGGATTTCGTCCAAAAGGCACCGCCAAGAATCACATTTCGAAAAATCAAGGTTGGAAGTCTCGGCGCAATCTAGCTTCGCACAAAATACAACATCCCTTGTGTTTATGAAAACTATTCGCATAATAACGAGTTATGTGAAATTTCCTTTCGTCCTTAATCGCAAAAAAGTTAAAATTATGAGAGCATTATTATTTCATTGTAAAAATTACGGCGTAAAAATTGACAGGATGTCCGATCGTCCAAAAGATATTACGCCAGAAGAAGTTCAAGAAAAGGAACAAAATTGCAAAGATTGTGTGGTTGCTTTAGTTACAGTTGAAAAAAATGATGACATTGAAAAAACTTCTTCTGGCTTATCAGAGGAAGTCGCCAAAATGTGCCAAGATGTTGGGCATAAAAATGTGGTTATTCTGCCGTTTGCTCATTTATCAAATAATCTTGCAAAAGCTAAAGATGGTATAAAAATTGTTTCGCTCATTGAAGAAGGTTTGAAAAAAGAATTTAATGTGATGAGGGCACATTTTGGCTCTCATAAAGAATTACTTTTGGACATTTACGGACATCCTGGCAATGCACGTTATAGAGAATTTTAAGGTGGGCGAAAGGAAACATCACATAACACCGAGTATGCGGCTCAAAAGTTTTGCGTTATTAGACTTTTAAATCAAGGAGTACAAAACTTTTTCGACCCAAATTTGCTTTTCTCCGTTGGGTGGTAATTTCAGGAAAAGTACGATAAGATTGCATTAAGGCAATTAATAAAATTATTTATTAAATCCGAAAAGCGGACTTCGCATACTCGGATACGTTGGGCGTAATTGTAGGAAAAGAGCAGTTGATTGAATATTATATTAAAAAGTTCAAGGATATCGATCTGCCTTCTCATCTGACTGCCATCAAAAAAGACTTGAAAGATCGGCTGGATATTTAAGGTAAGAATATTTCACAGAGGCAGTAGTCTAAAATAATCTCCAAAATGGGAGCTTATTTTTTTATGGAGTTCATGGCTCTGTAATTTTATGGTATAATAAGTCCGTGGCCGTTTAATTAAATAATTAATAAAATAAAATTATGAAAAAAATTACTATCGTTTTTTTGATGGTCTTCTTCTTAGGCCTGTCATCGCCCGTTTATGCCGCTTTGGGGTTTTTAAACCAAGCTCTAAGCTGTATTTTTTGCAACCGGTATTGGAATCGGCCAGATTATTTTTTACTTTTTCTAAGGAAGAAAAAACGGATTATCTGCTGCAATTAACTGAGAGGCGAGTGGAAGAAATGACGCAGAAGCAATCAACTACCACGGTTGATCGATATCAGCTGAATTTTGCCAAATTGGAGAAATTGGTGACGGAAGTGAAAAATCCGGAACAAGTCGTTGAAAAAATTAAAGAGGTGAGTCTGCGCCAGCAAGAGGTTCTAGCCAAGGTCTATAATCAGGTTCCGGAAGAAGCGCAGGCGGCGATTATTAATGCTCAGGAAAATTCCGCCAAACATGTGGAGAGAATGATTGAGTCGGCTCAAACCAGCGTAAAAGCTAAGGAATATAAAGACCAGACGGTTCAAATCAGACAAATGGAAAGGGTAAAAAACCAAAACCGAATTGAAAGGGTGCTGTTGGAAGGAGATTCTCAAATCAATCCGGCGGAAAGTGTTTCGGGAGAATTGAATTCCGAGCGAGAGTTAAAATCTTTGGATTCTATTTTGAAGGGCGAAGGTCAAAGCGGTAATAGCGCCACGATGGCGCCGGCAGTTCCGGTTTCTGTTCAATCAACAGTAAAACAACAATGAGATATTATCATCGGATGTCTTTGAGGTTAAATAATATTTATGCTTGGATTTGATTCTGATAATAATTTGATTTTGGGAATATCCGATAAATCTCAAGGTAATATGAGATTATTTCGGCAGAATGGTAACCCGATTATGGATCATAATCGGAAGATGTTTTTTTAATTCATTTAATAAAAGAGTTATGGCGGCCGATTTGGTTCATGGTAATAAAGTAACGGTGGTTGATGATTGGACGCTGGGAAATATTATTACCGGTTGTGACGCCTTGGTTACGGCCAGTCCCGATTTAATTTTATCTATCACCGTCGCTGATTGTTTACCGGTTTATTTCTCTGACCGAATTAAAAAAGTAGTCGGTCTGGCTCATGCCGGTTGGCGGGGAGTGGAAAATAAAATTTCTCAGGCAGTAGTTAAGGCCTTGGTTCAAAATTATAATTCCAATCAATCCGACATTGAAGTCTTCATTGGACCGTATATCGGCGTTTGCCATTTTGAAGTGCAAAAGGATGTTTTAGGGAAGTTTTCCTTATGGCCGGATTTTGCGGTTAAGCGGGCCGGAAAGACTTTTATTGATTTAGCCGGGATAGTTAAGCGCCAATTGCTCGATGTTGGCATAGTAAATATCGATATCAGCTCTGAGTGCGCCTATTGTTTAAAGGATAAATATTTTTCTTTTAGACGGGATAATCCCGGTGAAGATAATTTGGAAGTGATGGCGGCTTATATCGGTTTGAAGTAATTTTTTTTTGTTTTAAACCTATATTAAAAAAATTGCGGAAGAAACTGGAAAATCAATTTATGCCTTGGATGATGAGTCTGCCCTTAAAATAGTTGATGGCAATATTGAGGTTGTGATTGAAGGGGAATATTTAAAATTGTAGTCGATAAAACCATCCCAACTGCATTCCACCCTCTCCGCAGATTGAAATAGCCTCAAATTGGGGTTATTTTTTTGTATTGACAATTAATTAATAATGCAATACAATATAATCATAATTTAATATACAAAATATATGATTATTAAGAATAATGAGCAAATTCAAATTCGGATTGATTCTAAGACTAAAAATGAGGCTAAAAAGATTTTAGATGGTTTGGGTATGGATATGAGCTCGGCGATTAAGATTTTTTTTCGTCAAATAATAAATACTAAAAATTTCCCTTGCGAATTAAGAGATGAAAATGGACTTACTTTGCAACATGCCGAAGTTTTGCGCCAATCGGTTGTTAGCGCCAAAAATAGCGCTAAATCTTTTAATAAAGGGTCAGCGCTTATTAGAGAGGCGTTAAAAGATTAAGCTATGTTTCTTTTAAAATATTCCAATCATTTTAAGAAAGATTTGAAGCTTTATAAATATAATCGAGCAGTACTTATTGAATTGGAAAAAGTTTTGGATATTTTAGTCAAAGGAAATAAACTTCCGCCTAAAAACATTAATCATCGTTTGGCCGGAGAATTTAAAGATTGTTTTGAATGCCATTTAAAACCGGATATTCTCCTCATTTATAAAATAGAAAAATCAGTTATAACTATTCTGTTGTTGAGAATCGGTTCGCACTCGGAACTTTTTTAAGAACAATGCTAAAATAAACCTTTATCTTTATATTTTTTCTTAAATAAAAAACCAGCTCTTATTCAGGGCCAGTTTTTTAGATATCAATAATGATATTAGCGGCGTTCAGTCATGGGACGAGCCATACTGACATTCAAACTGCGACCCTCAACTTCTTGACCGTTGAGCATCGAGATGGCTTTTTCCGCTTCAGCTTCGGAGGACATTTCCACGAAACCGAAACCTTTGGAACGGCCAGTCAGGCGATCTTTGATGATCACGGCTGATTCGATGTTGCCGCAGTCAGCGAATAAAGCGCCTAAAGCTTCATCGGTGAAGCTGTAAGGCAAGCCGCCGATAAATAATTTCTTCATATTCTGGGCGAATTAATTTTTTGTAATGGGTAAGTCGACTCTTTCTGGGAAAGCCGCATTTCTTGGTTGCCCGAGAAAAAGCACCCTCTTTCGAAAACTTACTGCCCACCAGTTTAGCGGACAATAAATCGATTGTCAAGAAACAAAAAGCCTTAATTAAAAAGTAATTAAGGCTTGAGAGTAATTTTATTTGAGGCTGATTTTATATATTTCTTGAGTGGTTTTATCGGTGAAGAATAATTGTCCTTGGTCTTTAGAGACGACTAGATTAGAAATATTATACTTGCCATCGGGCACGGCGATTAATTGCTTGGTGCCGGTAGTCAAATTAATGCGGTAAAGGCTGTCTTGAGTCTTGTCGGCCATCTCGGGGAATAATCCGGCGCCTCGTTCCAGAGAATCGGGCACGGCGCAATATAATTCTTGGGTGCCGCCAAAAGTGCATTTATCGGCCCAGGTATTAATTTCCAAATCGGTGCGGCCGGATCCGATGCTGTCGCCTTGGGCGTTAACCAGCCAGAGTTTAGGTTTGAGATCAGAGCTGTCGTTGTAGGCGCTATATAATAATTTGTCGCCCTTGGCAGTCCATTGACTTTCGATGCCACGGCCTTCTACGATGGTGGATTTAAAATTTTCGCCGTTTAAACCCACGAAGAATAATTCTTGACGATTGTAGTCAACCCCTTTGGTGTACATCGCCACGGATTGATTGTTAGGTGACCAGGAGGAAGTGACTTTGTCGGCATTCTCGCCGATAAATTCTAGGGCGCGAGCTTTAGAGCCGTCAGCGGCGGAAACCAGCAACCAACGGTTATCAGGATCAACGCCGATGCTTTTGGATACTAATTGATTGCTGTCGGTAGAAAAATCAAAACCTTCCCAATGCTTGGGCAGGGTGACCTGGCGATTGGTGCTGAAGTCATAAACGATATTGGAACCGTCGGGGTACTCTAAAACGGCCTTGTTGGTATTGGGGGCCCAAGTAACTTGATCGACATTATGAAAAATTTTATCCGACATCGGAACAGCCTCGCCGTTTTTGTCAATCTTATAAAACTTGCCATCGGTCTTATTATAATATTGAACGCTTTGGCCGTCGGCGCTCAGGATGGAAGCCAGGCTCGGACCGCTGTTGAGAGAAGTCACCTTGGTAATTCCGCCTTGAGCCGTGGGGCTAACCGTTGGAGTCGGAGTTTGAGGAATTCCGGGGGAAATTGGGACTCCGCCCGGACCGGTGGTCGTGCTGATTTGTTGGCCGCCAATGCCAGATGTCGGCAATTCTCCCGGTATGGTGGTGGTCCCGGTCGGGAGGGGGGCGATAATTACCGCTTGTTTGAAAAATAGCTTATAGATGGAATAGCCTAAAAGAACGACTACGGCTAGAAAGCCGATAATTAGGAAGATTTTTTTGTATTTGGCCAGAAAATTCATTTGGTTTATTTTTAGTTTTATGGTATAATTCAAAAACGAAAAGTATTGTGATATTTGCTCTAATATTATATAATATAATTATAAATAAAACAATCTATTTTCTTAAAAACTCTAGAATAAGCGTAGTTTTTAGATTTAAATTATAAAATTCAATTTTAAATCATATGGGTCTATTTTCTTCAGCGGAGAATACTTATTTAGGCATTGATATCGGCGATTCTTCTTTAAAAATGGTGGAGTTGGCTAAAAAAGGCAAAAAAATTGTCCTTAATAATTATGGTTTTAGCCAAGATCTAGGTAGCGCCAATAAGCTGACCAGCACGGACGATGTGGAATACGTGGCTAAGCTGATTAATAAGGTTAAGAAAGATATTGGGATTGCCGCCGGGAGCGCCAGCGTTTCCTTGCCTAGTTTTTCGGTTTTTTCTTCGATTATTAATCTCTATAATGTCAATAAAAAAAATATTGCCGAGCATGTCAATGAAGAAGCCAAGAAGGTGATTCCTTTGCCGCTGGAGGAAATGGTTTTGGATTGGAAGGTCATCCCGCCAGAGAATCCCGATCCTAATAATCCGAGTAATAATACCAAGATATTTTTAACCGGCAGTCCGAAAAAGCTAATTAAAAAATACATCAGTATTTTTAATGCCGCCAAGATTAATTTGGTGAGTTTGGAGACGGAAACATTCTCTTTGATTCGATCTCTCCTGGGCAATGATAAATCAACCGTGATGATTGTTGATTTGGGCGCTAACAGCACTGACATGTACGTTATCAAAGAAAGCATCCCTTATCTTAACCGGAGCATTAATGTTTCCGGCAACACCATCACGGAAGCCATCAGCCAAAAACTGGGAATCAGCGCGGCCAAGGCCAGTCAATTAAAGTTTGATCTGGGCGTGGCCGCTCTGGGGGAAAATCAAATTGCCGTGCCGCAGATTATTATGAACGCCGTCAGTCCGATTATCAATGAGATTAAATATATGATTGATCTGTTTGAGAACAGCAACAATGAAAAAGTGGAAAAAATAATTCTTTCCGGCGGCGGTTCCATGCTAATCAACCTGGCCAATTATTTAGAAAACGCTTTAAATATTCAGGTGATCATCGGCAACCCTTGGTTTCGGGTTTCTTATCCTAAAGAATTACAGCCGGTTTTATCCGAGGTCGGTCCGCAACTGGCCATCGCTATCGGGCTCGCCATGCGCAGTATTGAGTAATTATTAATTTTTATACTATGCCTTCCAATTCAAATAACCAGCCGGTCAAGAACTCTAAGCCTTGGTACAAAAAATCGTTAGATTTGTCTAATTTTAATTTGGCAAAATTTTTTCATTCCGGATTAAGGAAAAACAAATCAAAAGCGGCTCCTAGTGGCGTCAAAAAACATATTAAAGATATTCGTTCCAAGCCGATGAGCGACGGGACTGATGGTATCGGGGTAGAGAACCCGGATGTTTTAGATATTGATTTGATTAAGGATGAGGTTCCGGTTATTTTTGATAAGAAGAAAAATCTTTATACTCTGGGGGCGTTTGCGCTTCTGTCTTTATTTTTAGTTTTTGAAATTTATTTTTTCCTTTATTCCTGGGAGCGTCAAGAAATTCGTAAAAAAGCGGTCACCTTGCAAGAAGAAGCCACTCGCTTGGATCAGGAAATAACTTTTTTTAAGGCCCAAGCGGTGCCGGCCACTGAATTTAAGAATAAGGTTAATAATGCCAACCAAATTTTTAACAGTCATATTTATTGGACTAATTTCTTGGCTTTTTTAGAAAAAAATACTCTGGCCGATGTTTATTATTCCGGTTTGTCCGGTAATATTTCGGGGACGTATTTACTTCATTCCTGGGCCAAAGATTTCAGGGCCGTCAGTTATCAGTTGACGACTATTTTGAAAGATACCGCTCACACGGCTAAGGCCGAGACCGGTAATGCCAAAGTGGTTGGCGGCGATCCGAGTTTGGGGGCGACGTTTGATCTGGGCTTGTCAATTAAGCCTAGTATTTTTACGGAATAAAGTTAAAAATAATATTTATCATCTATGGAAACATCTTTAAATAATGAATTAAAAAGTAATTTAAAACCAGGCTTGAAGAACGGTCGTCATTTGCCGCTTAAGGAAAAAAGTCCGAAGCGAAAACATCTGGATAATTTAATCAATAGAATTTTAAATAATTATTTTGGTATTTTAGTTATCGCGGTTGTTTTGGTTATTTTTATCGGCGCTTATTATCTTTTAATTCGACCTAAATATCAAAAAATTGTGGCGACGATTAACGCTACTTTTTATGAGAAAAGTCAGCTGACTCCCAAATACCAGGAACTGAGTGATTATCAAGCTTTAATTGAGACGTACCGAAAAATAAATCCTGAGGATATTAAAAAGATTCAGGGTCTGATTCCGGCCGAGTATTTGAAGGAGGATCTTTTTACCGAAATCATTTATTTAGCTTCTATTAAAAAATTGGCGGTAAATTCTTTGACTATCGTTAAAGATACCGCCGCCACTTTTACCCCCGGTTCAAGCCGTCGCGTTGCCGCCGGCGAAACAGCCGGTGTCAGCACTCCGGCTCCGGATATGAAGTTGTCCGGCGGGATCGGCAGTTTTAACGTTAAAGTTGCTTTGGGGAAGGTTGATTACCCCGCTTTGAAAGCCTGGCTTCAGACCATGGAAAATAGCTTAAGAATAATAGACGTCAGATCTTTATCCTTTGACCCGAAGACCAGTGTCGCCAATTTAGAGATGGTTACTTATTATCTGAAAAAATAATTTTTTATATGAAAAAAGTTTTTAAATTACTCGCTTATATCTTCGTCGGTTCCATTATTATTTTTGGCGTAGTTTTGATTATTTATCGGCAAAATATTTTTGAATATTTAAATTCGATTAATAATCTCAGCCGATCAATCGAGTCAATGATTGATAATATTAAATTAGATAATGATTTGGTGGGAGATTCTTTAAATTTAGCCATCATTAACAATCCTAAGTTTAAAAAAATGCAATTGACCGAAGTTGATTTGACCGGTTTGGATTTAGGCACTTCGACGGATTTAACGACGGGAGGCGCTGGCGGGTCAGAGCTAATTCCGACCTTTGAAGTGGGCAATAGCAATCCGTTTAAAGCTTTTTAAAATCAGTAAAAATTATGTACAAACCAGAAGAGCTTCTGGCTTTATTGGAAAAGAAAAATATTATTACTCCAGCCAAGGCTGTGGAAATAAAGACTGCTCTGGACAAAAAAGAACTTGTTTTAGAGCCTTTTTTGCTTAAGAATAAAATTGTTGATTCCGAACGTTTAACCGAGGTCAAATCCGAGCTGCACCATTTACTTTATCAGAATCTCCAGACCGAAACTATCAAGGATGACGCTTTAAATTTTTTAAGCCGGGATATCGCGCATAATTACTCGGTCATTTGTTTTTTTAAAGATTCCATCGTCGCTAAAATCGGTTTGGTGCATTATGATCTAAAAGCGATGGAGGCCGTCAGTTTTTTGGCTAAGGGCCAGAATTTAAAAGTTGAATATTATTTGATTTCCGATAAAAGTTTTCAAGAAGTTTTTCGCAAATATGATAAGTTGGAAGAAGAAGTTTCCAGCGCTTTAGAGGTCAAAGCCAAAGAAAAAGGGGATGAGTTGGTGGCGATTGAAGATAAGTCGGAAGCCCTGAAAGAGGAAGATGTTAATTCGGCCCCGGTGGCCAAAATAGTTTCCGTCATTATCCGCCATGCGGTGGAAAGCCGCGCTTCCGATATTCATATTGAGCCCTTTTCCAATGAAAGTCGGGTGCGTTATCGAATTGACGGCATTTTACATAATTCTTTGATTTTACCGAAATCAATTCATAATTCCGTGGTGGCCAGAATCAAGGTGCTGGCTAAATTAAAATTGGATGAAACTCGGATTCCGCAAGATGGCCATATTCGTTTGATTATTGATGCTCGGGAAATTGATTTTCGTATTTCCACTTTGCCTTTAGGCGCCACGGAAAAAGTGGAGCTGAGAATTTTAGACCAAGCCAAGGGCTTAACTAACATCGAAGAGTTGGGGTTTAATAAGCAGGTTTATAATACCATCAAAGAAAATATCAAGAGGACCAGCGGTATCATTCTTTTAACCGGTCCGACCGGATCCGGCAAAACCACCTCTTTATATTCCATTTTAAATGTTTTAAACAAAGAAACGGTTAATATTTCCACTTTGGAGGATCCGATTGAGTACCAGATCAAGGGCGTTAATCAATCGCAGGTTAGGCCGGAATTGGGTTTTGATTTCGCCACCGGGTTGCGTTCTTTCTTGCGTCAAGATCCCAATATTATCATGGTGGGTGAAGTCCGCGATGAAGAAACCGCCGAATTGGCCATTCACGCCGGCTTGACCGGTCATTTAGTTTTATCCACTTTACATACTAATGATGCCTTAGGCGCCGTTTTCCGCTTATTGGATATGAAAATTGAGCCTTTTCTTTTGGCCTCCACTTTGCGTTTAGTGGTGGCCCAGCGTTTGTTGCGCCGGCTTTGTCCTTATTGCAAAAAAGAAACCAAATTACCGGAAAAAGTTTTGTCGGAAATGACAGCAGTCATGGCCCAACTACCGATTGAGGTGGTTCAGGCGGAAAATTTAAGCATCAAGAATTTTGAGGATATTAAAACTTTTAAATTTTATGAGCCGGTCGGTTGCGCTCGCTGCTCCAATACCGGCTATCTGGAACGTTTAGCTATCGCCGAAGCGGTGGTTATTAATGATGAAATAAAAGAATTAATTATTAATCGCCGCAATGAATTAAATATTACCGCTTTAAAACATAGTCAATTATTTGTCTCTCTGAAACAGGACGGTATTTTTAAGGTCCTGGCCGGGATAACCAGCATCGATGAGGTGCTCAGAGTGGTAGAAATTGAAAATTTATAATTATGCCCATTTATCGCTATAAAGCCGTGAATCCTGCCGGAAAAAATGTCCGCGGTCAAGTTATTTCTTATAATGACGAAGCGGCGGAACGCCGCTTGACTTCTCTGGGCTTGGAAATCGTTTGGATTATTGATATTTCCAATGATATTATCAATCGTTTTTTGTTGTGGCTGCAAAGAGTCAAGAGCCGCGATTTGGTGGTTTTTTCCCGCCAATTTTCTTTGTTGATTTCTTCCAACGTCGGCGTGGTTGAAGCCTTGGTTACCGCGCAAGATCAAACGGAAAATTTGAAGATGAAAACTATTCTGGCGGAAGTGACTTATGAAGTCGATAGCGGCACTCTATTGTCGGACGCTTTGCATAAAAGGGGGGGCAAAGTCTTTTCCGCTTTTTTTATCAACGTTATCCATGCCGGTGAAACTTCCGGTAAATTGGATGAAGTTTTGAATTATTTGGCGGATGAAATGGAGAAAGATTATGATTTAACCAGCAAATTTAAAAGCGCCATGATTTATCCGACCATTGTGCTGGTCGGTTTGGTGGGCGTCGGTTTTATCATGATGCTATTCGTGATGCCCCAACTCACGGCGATTTTGCAGGAAACCGGAGCCGAGTTGCCGGTGGCCACTAAAATAGTTATTTGGGCGGTTGATTTTTTAAATAAATATATTGTGGGAATTATTATTTTCGTCGTCTTGTTTTTTGTCGGCTTCAGACTTTTTATCAAATCCAGTTTCGGCCGCTTAAAGATAGATTATTTTAAGTTGCATATTCCGGTGATCGGCAAACTTTTCAGTTTGGTTTATTTAATTCGTTTTTGCCGCGCTTTCAGCACCTTGCTCCGCGGCGGCGTCAGTTTAACGAGAAGTTTGGAGATTAGCGGCGATATCGTGCGCAACAAGATTTATCAAAATTTAATAACCAGGACGATTGAGCAGATTAACGAGGGCAGTTCGGTGTCTTCGGTTTTTATCACCAGCCATGAAATTCCCAAAATGATTCCGCAGATGATGGCTATTGGGGAAAAAACCGGTAATTTAGACACGGTTTTGGAAAAAATCAGTGTTTTCTATGGTCGAGAATTGGCCGCCAAATTAGGTAATTTAGGGGTTATTATTGAGCCGTTAATTATGATTATCCTGGCGGTCGGCGTCGGTATCATGGCGGCCGCCATTATTTTGCCGATGTATAATGTTGCCACCAGTTTCTAAAAGTGGTATAATATAGATTAGAGATATAAAATTATTTTATATAATTAATATTTTTTTAGGTTGTTGGGTTAATTTCTAGAATTAAATTAATAACCGGAGAGTAATGATGGGGGGTGAATTATGAAAAATAAAAAAGCTTTTACTCTAATTGAGTTATTGGTGGTTATCGCCATCATCGGTTTATTGGCGACCTTATCGGTTTTAGCCTTAAACAACGCTCGGGCCAAGAGTCGCGATGCGAAGCGGGTGGCTGACATTAAACAAATGCAAACCGCCTTGGAATTGTATTTTAACGATAAACAATCGTATCCCACTTCCAGTGAAATGGTCTCTTCTATTTCCAGCTATGATCCTACCAGCGGTACTTCTACTTACATGCAGGTTATCCCAACTTCTCCCAATCCTCAAGCTACTGCTTGCACCGGTGCCGGTGGAGATGTTTATACCTATACTCAAGATAGTGCCGGTGCTTCCTATTCTTTAAACTATTGTTTAGAGGGTAACGTCGGTACTATTACCGGCGAAGAATTGCATACGGCTACTAATGCCGCTCTCTACTAGCTCTATTTTTAGTTTAAACTGCTTAAAAAGTCTCTTGTTTATTCAGGGGACTTTTTTTATTTATAAATATGATATAATGGTACTATGAGTGAATTACCATCCAAATTTCAATCTGAACCTTCATTTTTGCAGTCATCTCAGTGGGCCGGTTTGCAAGCTGAAAATCATTGTCCGAATGAAAAAATCGGCCAGTCTTTTTTCTTTAAAAAGCCTTTGTTTTTTTGTAAACATTATTTGTACGGTCCGCGGATTAATGAAATTGATTTAAGTGTTTTAAAGAAGAATAGTCGGGCGGTTTTTGCACGATTTGAGCCTAATCGTTCCGATTGGAGCGGGGAAGGGGTAAGGACAATTTCCATCCAACCGGCCAAGACTATTATTCTGGATTTAACCAAAGACGAATCCGATCTTCTGGCGGCTATGCATCACAAGACCAGATATAATATTCATTTGGCGGAAAAGAAAGGGGTGACTATTATTGTTGATAATACTCGGATTGATGATTTTTTAGTTTTAATGAACGCCACTACCGAGCGGGACAATTTTTTTGCTCATAGCGATGGTTATTATCGGACTCTGGCTAACTTTGATCCAGATTTTATCCAATTAATTTTAGCTGAATATAAGGGGCGAGTTATCGCCGCCGGTTTATTTTGTTTTTGCTCTTCCACGGCGGTTTATCTGCATGGCGCTTCAGCCAATGAGTTTAGGAATGTGATGGCCCCTTACTTATTGCAATGGGCGGCTATTAACAGAGCTAAAAGTTTGGGGTTAAAGTATTATGATTTTTATGGCATTGATGCGAAGAAGTGGCCGGGAGTCACTCGTTTCAAGGAAGGCTTTGGCGGGGAAGAGGTCAATTACGCCGGCACCTTTGATTTAGCGCTGCGGCCCGGTTGGTATTTTATTTATCGCTTACTCCGTTATTTCAGGAGAGCTATTCACTAACCATATGATTGAAATTAATAATACGACTAAAACCAAGATTCCCGTTGCCAAGATGAAACGGATTATTGAGAAATTTATTTTAGTTTATAGATTAAAAGATTTTTCAGTTTCGGTGGCGATTATCGGCGATCAAAAAATGCGGGAATTAAATTATTCGTATCGGGGCTATAATCAGCCCACTGATGTTTTGTCGTTTACGGAACTGCGGGAAATAATCATTGATATCAAGGCAATTGAGCGCCAAGCTAAAGAACTGGGTCAAAGTCGGGACTCCGAATTATGGTTTATTCTGGTCCATGGCTTGCTTCATTTAATCGGCTATGATGATAATACTGAAAATAAGCGGCTTAAGATGATTGCTCGGGGAGAGGATTTTTTACGTCTTTTGTGATATAATTTAAATATGAAAACAGGTTTAAAAAAAGCTGGTTTTACCTTAATTGAGCTGATCGTTTCCGTTTCAATTATGGCCATTATTGTCGGTATTTTTTTGGCTAATTATTATGGCAGCGAGCCTCAATCCCAATTGATTAATGCCACTTCCGCCCTGATGCGTGATTTGAGGTTGGCTCAAACCAGGGGCGCGGCCGGTGTTAATTATGGCCATGATCCCTCCCCGGGGTGGGGAATAAATATGGCTTCCGGCACCTCGGCTTATTGGCTTTTTGCCGATATTAACGGCGATCATGTCTATAATACTTCAACCGAATCCTCCACGGTCAAAGGATCGCGGGAGATTATTTTGCCGGCCGGAGTAACTATTTCCGGTATTGATTTGGGCGATCCGATGAATATTACTTTTTATCAAGACCGGGATGTTTTAAAAACTTATTTGACTGATGGCTCTATTGTCTCGACTTCTACCGCCGGGATTACTTTAACGGAAGCTAACACGGGAGCGGTCAAGCACGTTTATGTTAATCCTTACGGTTTAATTTATTCCGATTTATGAAGCATCTAAATAGAAATGATAAATTAGCCTTTTCACTCTTGGAAACCATAGTGGTTCTTTTTATTGTTTCCATCGGTTTGGTGAGTATTTTATCTTTGACGGTTGATAGTGTTCGAGCGCAAAATCTAAATAAGAATAGTTTAGTCGCTTATCGTTTGGCACAAGAAGGTTTGGAGTTGATTAAAAACGCTCGGGACAGTAATTTTATTCAAAACAGTTCCAGTACTCCGGTGGTTTGGAATCTAGGCATTGAAGGCGTTCCCGGTTCGGATAAATATAAGGTGGACTATGTTTCTTCTACGCCGGAAGTTATTGCCGGTATGGCTGAGGCCCGGCTTCGATTAGATGCCGCCGATTTTTATTTGCATAATGATGCTTATCCCAATAGTATTTTTAGCCGAATGATCACTATTACCCCCGGCGGGGCCGCTTCTTCCACGGTAGTTTCATTAGTGGAATGGCTGGATCAAGGGCAAACTTATCAAGTGGAATTAAAATCAATCCTTTATGATTGGGCTTATTAAAAAATCAGCTTTCACTTTGTTGGAAGTCATCGTTTCCGTGGCTATTTTTGCCGTGATTGTTTTGGCCGCGGCCCAAATTTTTCAATCGGTGGTCAGCTCTCAGGTCAAGAATTTTTCCGAAACTGCTCTGCAGGACGAGTCTAAATACTTTCTAGAAGTTTTTACCCGAGAAGCCAAGGGGGCGATAATCAGAAGCGCGACGACGACGACTGATTGCGCCGAAGAGCTTTTAGCCGGAGAAACCTATACCTATAATGCCGTTGATAATATTTTATGGTTTAAAAATAAATTGGGCGAGTGCGTGGCTTATTCTCAGGACGTCGACGCTAATGGTATTAATCGTTTAATTTTACAGCGAGGAACCGATGATTATGCTTATATGACTTCCGATAAAATAGATATTGAAGCTTTAAAATTTGTCGTTGATAACTCGCCTGGCTTCCAACCGTTTGTGACTATAAATTTTACGGTTAAATCAGCCACTAATCCTAATATACCGGCGCTCGACATTCAAACGAGTGTCAGTCCGGACTGGTCCATTGATTAATATGTCAATTATTCCTAAAAAATTATCGGGGAGCGCCTTGTTGATGACTCTTTTGGTTTTGACCGGTATTTTTATTATTGCTTTCGGAGCCGGTTATTTATCTTTTTTTAACACTAAAAACACCGATATTTATCAACAATCGGCTCGAGCTCGTTTAGCGGCTGAAGCCGGGGCGGAAAGAATGAAGTGGGAGTTAGGGAATAATGACTACGATCTTGATGCCACTTGCGGCCTGAGCACCAGCACCCGACTTTTTGAGACGCAATTTGACGACGGTTCTTATTATTTGAAATGTGATTTTGATCAGGCTGATTATCCCAAGATTCAGGCGGTGGGAGTTTATAAGAATATCTCGGTTACTTTGGATACCGGAATTTGTTATAATATCGAGACTGAGTGCACGAGCACTTGCGCCCTTGGTTCTTTATGCGGTGGGGGAGCGCTTTTTTCCGCCAGTCCGCTAATGGTGGCGTCTCCTTCCGGCTGTACCGATATTAGCGGTACCGGTTGTGACAATTCTTTTACCGCCACTTCAACCCCGGATACCGCTAGTTTGGCCTGGGATAATGCCACCACATCCGTTACTTCGGCTATTGATGCCGATGATGGTCGGGTTAATGTGACGACAATTAAAGCTGCCAATGGCGGAAATGTCCCGGCTAATTTAGTGGCCATCAAATTTTGCGAAGATTTGAGCGTTAACAGCAAAACGGGTTGGTATTTACCGGCTAAAAACGAATTAAATACCGTGCTACGGAACAGTAATTATTGCACCGAAGACAGCCAAGGACCGGAACCGCTTTATTGCGATCATAGCACCAGCACCTCTCCCATCATTGGCGGTTTTTCTAATAGCAGTCCTTATATGAGCTCGACGGAAAATGACGTGGATACATTTTGGTCGCAGGATTTTACCAATGGGACTCAGGCGACCTCCACTAAAAGCTCGGCTATTTTTCTGCGCTGTATCCGCCGACCCTAAATTTATTTATGACTAAACTTGAGGCGAAAGCCCGAATAGCTAAATTAAAACAAGAGATTGATTTACATCGTTATAATTATCATGTTTGGGACAAGATTACCTTAAGCGAAGCGGCTTTGGATAGTTTGAAACATGAGTTATTTAAATTGGAACAAGACTTTCCCGAATTGATTACGCCTGATTCTCCGACGCAGCGGGTGGGGGGCAAGCCTTTGGACAAATTTAGGAAAGTGGAGCATTCTAAATCGATGCTCTCTTTGTTTGATGCTTTTTCCGAAGACGATCTGACCGATTGGGAAGAGAGATATAAAAATTACGCGGCCGGAAGCGGAATCAATGTGGCTCAAGTTGAATATTATTGCGAACTTAAGTTGGATGGCTTGGCCATCACTTTGAAATATGAAGATGGATTGCTCGTTCAAGGAGCCACTCGCGGCGATGGTAAGGTCGGGGAGGACGTGACCCAGAATATCAAGACGATTGAAAGTATTCCGCTGCGACTCAAAAAATCTATTCCCGGCCTGGTTGAAGTTCGCGGCGAAGCGATTATGCCTAAATCGGTTTTCGCCAAGTTGAATAAAACCTATGCGAGCGCCGGAAAACCGCTTTTGGCCAATACCCGGAATGGGGCGGCCGGTTCCATCCGACAATTAGATTCTAAGGTGGCCGCTACCCGCCAATTGGATTTTTATGAATATGATTTGGTCGCTCCGGCTAAAACCCGCCAAGAGGCTGATGCTATTTGCCGGTCGTGGGGGTTTAGGACGGTTAAATATAATCAGGTTTGCAAAGATTTAAAGGAAGTTTTTGTCTTCCATCATTATTGGGAGAAACATCGGGACAAGTTGGACTACAATATTGACGGGGTAGTGGTTAAAATTAATCAATTGGATTTGTGGGATAAACTGGGCGTGGTCGGCAAAGCGCCGCGTTATGCCATGGCCTATAAGTTTGTGGCGGAACAGGCGACGACTAAAATCAATGATATCATTTGGCAGGTTGGCCGGACCGGGACCCTGACGCCGACGGCGGTTCTCACGCCGGTGGCGGTCGGCGGAGCGTCAATTTCTCGCGCCACTTTGCATAACATGGATGAGATTAAACGATTGGGCTTGCGGATCGGAGATACGGTGATAATTGAGAGGGCCGGTGATGTGATTCCTAAAGTCGTTAAAGTTTTGCCTAATTTGCGCTCCGGGAAAGAGAGGCCGGTGGCTGTTCCTAAAATTTGTCCGATTTGTGACAGTCCGGTTCGCCAAGTGGCCGGTGAAGTCGCCTATCGTTGCACCAATAAAAAATGCTATGCCGTGGCGCTCCGAAGTCTGGAACATTTCGTGAGTAAGGAAGCCTTGGACATTGATGGCTTAGGACCGAAAATTATTGAACAACTTTTACAGGTGGGCTTAATTAAGGATGCGGCTGATTTATATTCTTTGAAAAAAGAGGATTTAAATAACTTGGAGCGTTTCGCGGGAAAGTCGGCCGATAATTTGATCTCGGCCATTTCGGAGCGCCAAGAAATTGAGTTGGGACGATTTTTATATTCTTTGGGTATCTTGCATATC
>Ga0210051_1002776_pt1 | contig 17574 bp, 12 predicted proteins | sample CryGey092014_all_FD_185464 | JGI IMG/M metagenome (GOLD analysis project Ga0210051, IMG submission 185464) | Groundwater microbial communities from aquifer - Crystal Geyser CG23_combo_of_CG06-09_8/20/14_all (SPAdes) (version 2) | ecosystem: Environmental > Aquatic > Deep subsurface > Groundwater... | reverse complement strand
CTGATATAACATCTCTTACTGAACTGCCTGTTGTGAGGACATCGTCCACCACAAGGACATTCTCGCCTGCCTTCAGCTTGAATCCTCTCAAAAAATCTCTCCTTCCCTCTACCTTCTCCGCTATTATACATCTCTTTCCTAAAATCTTGGCAATCTCAAAGGCAATGATACTTCCTCCCGTAGTAGGACCAGCAACTATATCTATAGGTTCTCCTTTAAATTGATTTGCTAATAACTCAAACAGGGGAACTGCACACTCGGAATGCTCTATCAGTCGGAATTTCTCAAAATATATGCCCGAATGAAGCCCGGAGTGAAGAAGAAAATGCCCTTCCTTTATGACACCCACTTCTTTAAATATCTTCTCTGTATCTTTCATACTTTATTCTCCTTCCTCTGGTATCTCTACAATGAACCCGTCTATTTTGTATTTGTCCTTGAAGTCAACCGCCTCCTCCCTCGAAGTAAATTTCCCAAGAAGAACTTTATAGAGTCCGCCATTAAAGACTATATCTGTAGCAACATCTGGATAATCAGAAATCAGCCTTTCTGCATTTTTTAAATTTTTAAAGGCACCAACTTGAACTGCAAAGAACGAAGTGGCGGTAGAATTCTTAATCCTATCCCTCCACTTTCTTGCCTCTTGTACACAGTCTCCATCCGGATAATCGGATATAATCTTTAAATATATAGAATCTGCCTTTGAATATTCTCCCGTAATATAGTAATACGATGCAAGTCTCACAAGTGCATTGTCAACAACGGTGCTCGCAGGATATGAATCAATAATATTGTCGTAATAGCCTATTGCCTCCTCAGGGTCTCTTGAAAGGTTGGCTATATAGAACATGCAGTAAGATACGATATCATGGTGTGGATATTTCCGCAGAAGACTTTCAAATTCAGTTTTCGCTTCAGTAAATTCCCCATCATCGTATAATTGTCTTGCTGCACGATACTCACTCCATGGGGACAGTATGATAGAGAGTATGAGTAAATACATATCAGTTAAATTGTTGTATATTATAACCCATAAATCTCAAAATGTCAAGATTTTTTGTGAATTTTCTCCTCGACAAAATGGGATTTTGGGTGTATAATACAAATAGTAACTCAAGATAAAGTTTGTCTTCTAATTCCCGGGGCTAAGACCTGGGAAGAAAGATATATGAAGTTCATCGCTCATCTTTCAAATATAAACGGGGAGAATAACCTTCTAATATCCTCAATCCTGATAATATATTATGGGTTTTTGGCTCATGACCATTTAGTGTGGTGGAGGGTTCTTTGATATTTTTATATTGACAAATGGGGAAAAGTTGTGTATAAATTAATATAGGAGGCGAAATGAGAAAGTTAAGTTTGTTTATTCTTTTTATCTCAATGTTTGGTTTGCCAATATGGGCAACTGATTGGTGGGTTACGACAGTGGATACTACATATTATAATGGAGTATACGGGACGTCCATAGCACTTGACACATTGGGCATGCCACATATTGCTTATTGTAGGTACGCTGGCGGTGGGCTTGTATATGCATCTTTTAACCCAGAGGACTCAACCTGGAGCTATGAACTGGTATTTGATTCTGCTGGTGTAGGGAGTAAAATTGCAGGGAATGCCCCATCGTTGGCATTTGATTCAAGGGGCTATCCACATATCAGTTTCTGGTGGGGTGATTTGGGGTATGCATGGAAGGACAGCCTTGGCTGGCATACTACCTATCCATATCCCGGACCCTGGATACAGGGGACTTCTATCAGATTGGATAAATACGATTATCCCCATATTGGGTATGCTTGCGACATAAGCCGCGATAGCAGTGTAGTTATGTACACTTTTTTGGATGAAGGAGGCTGGCATACAGAAGTAGTAGACACGGGAGGTCCGATTGGTATGGGATTTGTCTCACTCACCCTTGATAGTGCACAGCATCCTCATCTTTCCTATGGATTAGGATATCCGCCACAAGGATTAGGGTATGCAAAAAGGGGTGATGAAGGGTGGGATATTGAAGTAATCGATACTTCTGCCTGGGTAGGATATACTTCTATTGCTTTAGATAGTTTGGGGAGGCCCCACATTACTTATTCTGATGCTTATCGAGATTCTACAGGTGAATGGACAAGAGATTTAAAATATGCAGTGAGAGAAACTACAGGATGGAAAATGGAGAAGGTTGACATTGGAGGAGGTGGTGATAGAAATTGTTTATGTCTTGATGAAAACGACAGTCCTCACATAAGTTACAAAGGTACGGATTGTTGGCTTAAATATGCATGGAAGTGGGATGGAGTATGGCATATTGAGAAGATTGATTCAATAATGGGCGAGGGAGGTGCTGAAGCAAGTTATACAGGACTTGTAATAGACAGAGATGGCAGGGCTCATATCAGTTACAATGTACAGTTCAGAGTGGATACAGGGTATGTAATTAACACAAAATATGCTACAGGATATCCGGAAGCAAGGATAGAGATTGGCTCTGAAGACTTTGACGGAATATTGTTTAAAGTTTATCCCACTATAGGACAAAGAAGAGTGCAGATTGAATATGTCTTGAAGGGAAGGAACGAAGTGAACTTATGCATATATAACATTGTAGGGCAGAAAGTGATAGAATTGGCGGATGAGATAAAAAGCCCTGGAAGATATACAGAGTATTGGGATACACAGACCATAAAATCCGGAATCTACTTTTGCTGTCTTAGAACGGGTGATGAGTCTTTTATAACTAAAAAAGTTATAATAATAAAATAGGGGGTATCATGTTAAAACTTTTAAAAACTTTTGGGTTGCTTACAATTCTTGGGATTGTTCCATTGTATAGTAGTGAAGAATCCCCTTGGGGAGGTGTGATGGTGTGGGACGGAAACGAGCATTACTGGATGGAACGATATAAGCGACAACTTGATTCTGCAAGGGTAGTTGGTATGTCCTGGAACAGACCTGTGAAAATTCAAAATGCAAAATTAAAACTTGATAAATAGATAAAGATGGTGTATAATTATTAAAGGGGTAAAATGGAAAGGAAAAAGTTAGGATTATTTGTTCTCTTTGTGTCAATAGTGGCTTCGTCAATCTGGGCGAGTGATTGGTGGATTACTACGGTTGATACTACTCACAATAGTGGGATATATGGGACATCAATTGCACTTGATTCATTAGGGATACCACACCTTGCCTATTGTCGTTACAATGCAGGTGGGCTTGTATATGCTTCATTTAATTCATTAGATTCAACTTGGTCATATGAGGTTGTATTTGATTCTGCTGGTGGCAAAATTGCAGGTACCGCCCCCTCGCTTGCACTTGATTCAAAAGGCTATCCACACATCAGTTTCTGGTGGGGTGATTTAGGATATGCGTGGAAGGATAGTACAGGCTGGCATACTATACATCCTTATACTGAGCGATGGATAGAATATACTTCTCTTAAGTTAGATAAAAATGACTACCCCCATATTGGTCATACGGGTGTAATACACTGGACTCCGGATACAAGTGTAGTTTTATATACTTATTGGGATGGTAAAGGCTGGCATACTGAAACGGTCGACACAGTTGTATACTCGGATGTTTCCCTCGCTCTTGATAGCGATGATTGCCCTTATATTGCGTATGCGAATAGGGGTAGCAGAGGGATTAGGTGCGCTAAGCGTAAAAATGGGGTATGGCATATTGAGATAGTAGACACTTTAGATACCACTGATTGTTATTGCGATTGGTTCTCTATAGCGATTAACAATTTGTGTTATCCTTGCATTGCTTATAGTTGTTATGGAGAGGAAAGACAGGATTTGCGATATGCCGTAAGAGTGGACACAGGGTGGCGTATAGAGATAGTGGATACAATGGGATGTGCGGGCAGTGAAACTTGTCTGTGGCTTGATGTTGAGAATATTCCTCATATAAGTTATGTAAGTGACTGGTCTTGGCTTAAGTACGCGTGGAGAGATGGTGATGATAGATGGTATATTGATGAAATTGACTCTGTTGGAACTGCTGAGTGGGGCCGTTACTGGGGCTACACCGGGCTTGCATTAGATAAAGATGAATACGCTCATATAAGCTACTACAACCATATTGAAGGGTGTATAATGAAGTATGCGAGAGGATATCCAACAGGAATAGAGGAGAGGTTAAAATTCAAAAGTCAAAACTCAAAAGCTAAGTTAAAGCTTTCACCAAATCCTGTGAGGAAAAATGTGGAAATTAGGTATAATTTGGAGAAGGAAAGCTTGATAGATATGAGTATATACAATGTGTTAGGGCAGAGAGTTATAACATTGGCAGATGGGAAACAAAGTTCTGGTGCCCATACAGTTTGCTGGGCACTTAATGATAGTGACGGTAAAAAGGTAAAAAATGGCATTTACTTTTGTTGCTTCAGAAATAGTGCCTATTTGGTGGTAAAGGTAATTGTCGTAAAATAAAGGGGGTATCATGTCAAAGCTCTTAAAGACTTTTGGACTATTTACAATTTTGGGGATTGTTCCGTTGTGGGTTTATGGGAGTGAAGAATCGCCCTGGGGAGTTGTGGCGGTATGGGAATGTGGTGAAAAAGATGGTGAAGAATGGTGGAAGTTTCCGAGTACAGAACAAGTCTCTCCCCCTGACCAATGGCGTAAAGAGTATTGTCCACAACTTGATTCAATGAAGAGCTGTGGCTTAACCTGGAACAGACCTAACTGTATGGCAAGATGTGAACCCAGTGAGGGTTACTTTCGTTTCGATGCTCAGGATTCGCTTGTCACTTTTATGCAGGAGCGTGATTTGAACTTATGCGCCGTGGGCTGGCCACGACCTCACTATACAATACCTGATTCAGTGGGCTGGGCAAGGTATTGGAGAATGCAGGTTGAACACCTTGATGGTGATGGAGAAGGTTATGGAGGCTATGATGAGATGCCGGGTCTTACGAAGCCAGTTAAGTACTGGGAGATATGCAATGAGCCTGAAGGAGGGCAGCCTTGGGGTCAAACATGGGGTTCACCTATTACTTCTTTCCGTTCCTATGTAAGGATAACTCATGACGCAATAGACTCAGCAGACCCAACTGCTAAAGTTGTAGCTCCTGCTATTGTAAAATATATTTGGGAAAACTCAGGTACTGATAACGATACAGCATCAAGTCCAGTTTATTGGTTGGCACGGGTATTAGAGGATGGAGGTGCTAACTATATAGATGTAATAAGTCATCATTATCCATTTTATCACGGGACATACCATCCCTGGTACGGCTTTTCATCTGCAGAGGAGTATTTAGATTGTCTGGACGACACTATAGAATACTATGCCTCTGGTAAACCCCTGTGGTTAACAGAAGAAGGATGTCATACTGACGATGAATTAGAAAAGGCGAATTTCTATATGGACCTGTGCCGGACGATACTTAAAAGAGATTGGTCTGCCAAAGGAAATAAGGTATTTTTCTTTGCATTGCAATGGACAGGAGAAGGTGGACAATGGGCAATACTAAATCCCGACTTCTCACATAGACCTGCATTTGATTCGCTTCAAAACTTTATTTACTTTACATCAGATAAGGATGATATTACTTTTTCCAATAATCAAAGAAAATTTGTAGTTGACCCAAACGGCAATCTACATCTTGTAACTTCTACCTATGGTGATATTAGGTATGCAAAAAGTTTTGGTGCAGATTATTCGTGGACAAGCTATTGGGCACTTGGAGATGGTAAATATCCAGTCCTTGCCATTGACAATGCAGATGGGATAAATGTCTCGTGGATAGAGGAAGAGGATAAAGTGAGTAGACTCTATTTCAGAAAAAACAATGGAACTTGGGGAGTTCCAGTGGTGTTACTGAAAGAGCAAAGTGATTATGGAGTGAGATTTTCATCACCTGCTATGGTCGTAGATAGCAACAATATTGTGCATATAGTATTGACAGAAGTTTTTTGGGCCACAATCCAAGAGGAGGAAAAAGATTCTCCTGGAGCAAATACCCAATGGGTCCTTGCTCCCCCTGGAGCAAATACTCGATGGTCTCTCACATATATATGCTATACTCCTTCCTCAGGAGCAAAAGAAACGAAGAAATTAGATATAGCAACTATAGATGGTTTCAAGGGATTGGGAAACTCTATAGCTTCCATAGACATAGATATGAATAGTGCACCACATATAACCTGGACAAGACCGTCCTGGAGCGAGACAGGGGAGGTATATTACATTACAAGGACGGATACGGGCTGGACAGAAACAGTCAATGTTTCAGAGAGTCCTGATATATCCTCCTCCCACCCATTTATAGATTTTTATGATAACCATATTTATGTTGTATGGGAAGAGGAAGGAGAAATATACCTTATCAAAAAACCACTTGAAGGAGATTTTGGGGAATCCGTGAACATAAGTAATACACCTTCTTACATATCCACATCACCTCAAGTTCTTGATGGAGTGATAATAGTATGGGAAGAAGAAGGAGAGGTATATAGAAACAGGAAGGCAATGTTAGGGTGGGGTAAAGCAATAAATATCAGTAACACAACCATTGATTCCAAATATCCACAGGCTGTACTAAATGACCCTGAAAGTATACTCTCTGTGACATGGACTGAGGGAGATAACTCGCCATATAAAGTTGATTTTAACCAGACGGATGTTCTTCCTCCTCTTGCTCCAACAGGACTTACCGGGGTCTGGTCATATATAGGTTCTAACCGGGCGAAGATAACACTGACATGGAATGCAAACACAGAACCTGACCTTGATGGGTATTATGTGTATAGAAAGACCTCTGGAGGTGGATGGCAAAAAGTAAAAACAGTTTCCCCTTCAGCATCGCCGACTTGCCTTGACATAGTCTATGCGTGGAGTACTTACTATTACTGTGTTACAGCCTTTGATATACTACAGAATGAGAGTGACCCATCAGGTACAATAAGGGTGGACCCGGAATACTACCCCTGTCCCTTTCTCTATACATGGAATGGCTCAGAGTTCATTGAGGATAATAATATCCTTGCAGGCTCTGGTCAGGGTGAGGTGGTGGAGGACTGGTATAAACTGAGGGAGAAACCTGTTAAGGATGGAAATAGATATAGATTGCAACTCAGAGAGGAGGGCAGTGAGCATTCATTCTTAGACAGGATAAGGCTTATAGCGATTGACCATCCAGACAGTGTTGAGATATTTGTAACACCAGACGCCCAAATTGTGCCTGTTTCTTCTATGAACGCCTCTCAATCGGTTATTGGCGAAAATGGAGTGGATTATACTACAGTACTTCTTGACAGAGATAGTGTATATGTCGAAGCAAACGAGGTTGAAAAGATTATCGCTGATTTTGGAGGGACTAACGGGGGAGACTATGTCATACTTGCGCCTCCGGACCCAAAGGTAGAACTTGTGGTTGAAAAAGCAACTGCTTCAGGCTTCGAATCAGTCGGTTCCATTAGAGGAAGAGAGAACCCATCTTATGAAGTACTTCCTCTCACAGTATCCTCTAACGAGGATGTGAGTCTCGTATTTACATTCACTGATGTCTCCCAGAGACTTGACTATATACGGTTTGGGAAGAGAAACAATGCACCCTATCATATAAAGCCCTGTCCTCTTGTGTCTGCTACCCACTCTGACATTGGTTCTGTCAAGCAGAAACTACTTATTGATGACGAGAACTATGCAGAACTTCTTCCCTGTGATACGATAACACTTGAGTTTGCAGTTGTTGATATAGAACCTGGATGGGTGAGAGATTTTGTGTTTGTATCAAATGGATATTATGTAACAGAAGGCGAAGGCGGTTCACAGACTGCATATAACAATATTCCTATGGTTCATTCCTTATCCCTTTATCCAAATCCAGCGAGGAACGATATGAATATCAGGTTTGGTATTCCGAGAGAGGAGAGGGTATCACTCAAGATATACGATGTATCGGGCAGAGAGGTGAAGACACTTGTAGATGGCAGACTTGAGGCAGGTTATCATACCATAAGACTGGACGGCAAGAATCTTCCCTCTGGCATCTACTTCGCAAGGCTTGTTACGGATGGATTTGAGGCGACGAAGAAGCTCGTGTTGATGAAGTAAAGCTGAGACTAAATCTGCATCCAGATAAGGGGGGGCATTGAATGCCCCCCTTTATTTCGCTTTGCATTAGCCTCAATCTTTGGTATACTTGTTCTCTCGTTTATTTCTTTACCCCTTTCTTCCCATATCATCTTATATGATTTTGTGCATGATTTTATAAGGGGTGCACACGATGTATGGTGGCCAGACAAAATGTCAAGATTCTTTACTTGACTTTTGCTGTTTTTGTGGTATAATAATGCATCAAGAAAAAAACTAACCACAGAGGAAAAAATTGGACACAGATGATAGTAGGCAGTAAGTAGTAATCGATAATCGTAAGGCGTAAGTCGTGAAGCGTAAGGCGTGATCTAAAATCTGTAATCTAAAACAATCGGCATTAATCCGCGTCAAAAAAGAATTGGACGCAGATTGACACAGATAAATACGGACAGAGTAAAAATCTTTGAAATAAAAAATTATCAGCGTTAATCCGTGTCATTTTACTATCAATAAGGGGGATACTATGACAGCGTTTATACTGATAAAAGTTAAACCAAGCAGTGCCGAAAAAGTATTAAAAGAAGCGAAAAAGATTAAAGAGATAAAAGAGGTATATCTGGTGACAGGAATCTATGATATAATCGCAATCGTCCAGGTAAAAGACCTGAAGAATCTCGGAAGTGTTGTTGCAGAAAACATTCATTGCATTGACGGCGTCTCGTCCACCATCACCTGCATAGTGGTCAGATAAGCTACATCATATCTCGAGGATCTACTTCGACCGATACACCCCTCGGAAGGCTCAGGTTATTAAAGAACTTTCTTGGGTCATTTACCTTTACAATTATATGATACCTCCATTTGCCTTTCATCATTTCTATCGGACAGGGCGAAGCGCCTAAGAATTCATATTTGCCCTTGTTTAATTCCTCTGCTACCGTGTTAATTAATTCCCTCGCCTTTTTCTTTTTCGTTGAAGCTGACAATATCCTTACCAAATGCGAAAAAGGAGGGAGCTTAAATCTTTGCCTTTTTTTAAGTTCCTCGGAATAAAGCGAAACATAATCACCATTTTTTATGTGGGTGAATATGGAACTCCGAGGATTGTATGTCTGAACAATGATCTCCCCATCATTTATCATCTCTTTTATCTTCATAATCTGAGAGAATACCCTTTCTGGTGTCCTAAAATCTGGAAACGAGAGCATCCTGTCACACGAGATTATCCCTACCAGTGTGACTGACTTGGGTTGTGGCACTTTGGTGACAAGTTGGGTTCCAAAGAGAATATCTCCCTCTTCCCTGAAATTCCTGTACGCCTTTTCATATTCCCGGGGTGTTTTGAGTATATCTTTATCCATTCGTATTATTCTTGCTCCCTTGAAGATTGACTTGATAGTTATTTCCAAGTGCTCAGTTCCTTTTCCGGGATATACAAATCTTATTCCTCCACAATCCTCACACATCGTAGGAGCAGGTCGCTCATACCCACAATAATGGCATTTGAGCTTATGCCCTTCTCTGTAATAGTCAAGCGTTACAGAGCATCTTGAACAGTATGGTATCCATCCACAATCCAAACACATACAAAACTGGGAGTAGCCCTTTTTCGATAGAAACAGTATCACCTTCTCCTTTCTCTCAAGCCTTTCTCTTGTTCTCTTTATCAGATATCTGGATAGGGTATCGGACTTTTCCTTACGCATATCCACAAGAGTTATGGGAAAAGTTTTTTCTGTCTTCTCTGTATGTATCAATCCATACTTACCCTCTCTTGCATTATAGAATGATTCAAATGATGGTGTAGCACTCCCAAGTATACAGGGAATTTTATCAATTTTTGCCCTCATAACTGCCACATCCCTTACATTATGCCAAGGACTCTGTTCTGCCTTGTATGTATCCGAGTGCTCCTCATCCACTATTATAAGACCAAGATTTGGGAAGGGGGCAAAAACCGCACTCATTGATCCAATACACACCCTAAAATCGCCCCTGCGTATACTCTCCCATAGAATTGCCCTCTCTTTCTGCCTTAATTTGGAGTGTAGCACTACTGCATCGTCCCCGAATCTCGTTTTAATCATCTCTACTGTATTCGATGTAATAGCTATCTCAGGCTGTAAAAAGATTGCTTCCCTTCCATCTCCAAGTGTATATTCTATAGATGCAAGATAGGTATCTGCTCTGTCTTTTTTAAACAAAAGAAATGTCTTGAAGTGGTGTGAGGAAATTGCATCCTGTAGTTTAGAATGTAACTTCTCTCCTGTAGGTTTGGATGATTCCCCGCTTGTTTGACTACAGGCCGGTACCCTGCCCTTATATATGAGGGGTTTACCATTTTTTATCCTCTCTCTCACCCAGGGCGGTAGCACAAGTTTGATACAACTAGCCTGAGTTACGCCATAATACTCTGCCATAATAGATGAGAGAGATAATAGCCCCTTGTTCAGGATAGCTTCTTCACAAAGGGCAGCTTTTATTGGCCTCACCTTTTTCACTCTCGTCGTGGACATTACCTTCACGACGATACCTATCCTCGTGGAATTCTTGAATGGCACAAGAACAGGACATCCTGGAGAGATCCATCCAAATTCATCCCTCAGAAGATATACAAAGTTCCCCTGTGCGAGTGCTACCTCTACATACATATACTACTTTCTCCTTCCTAGCCGTGGCTCTTTGCCAGCAATAAGTCTCATTATATTCTGTTTGTGTTGCAGTATACTGATGAGACCGGCGAACAGGGCAAAATAGGAGACCGGTGCATTCCCGTATAATATAAACGAGGCGACGGGCAGCACGACACCACTTGTTATAGAGCCAACTGATACTATCCTCGTGATGATGACCCCGATAATCCATGAGACCAGAGCTATAAGGACTGCCCAAGGAGCAAGTGCAATAAAAATACCAAGTCCTGTTGCAACTCCCTTTCCCCCCTTAAATTTGAGCCATACACTAAAAAGATGTCCGAGCATTGCCGAAGCTCCTGCAAGGATGCCACACAACTGACCATGAGTTTCCGCATGTAAGAATATATATGCGGGAAGAAATCCTTTTAAAACATCAAAAAAGCAGGTAAGAATACCGGGAGCTATGCCACAGCTCCTCAACACATTTGTAAACCCGATATTCCCACTTCCTACCTTTCTTATATCAACACCTTTCGCCTTTGCAATGAGAAATCCAAAGGGTATTGAACCAAGAAGATAACCTGCTATGACTGCAAGAATGCACATAATCTTAGATTATGCACTAATAAACCATTCACCCTGTTAGATAATTTCATATCTAACGGGGCAGGGATTTCACCTGCCTACCCTGCCTACCGGCAGGCAGGCGGCAGGCAGGTGTGGTTTATACATATTTTGGGATAATTACTTCTGCTCAAACTCTATGGGTACTCCACGAAATCCAAATTTATTTCTTATGCACTTCTCAATATAACTCAGATCGCTATTTTTCAGTCTTCTGCGAGTAGTTACTCTAAAGCAAGGAGGAGATATTGATACCTGACGGAGGCCAGAAAGTCTCACATGTTGCATCTCACTCCTTAGGATATCAAGTCCATCCGCGGTCACCCTTTTTTTTCTCTCATCGTATATCCTGAGTGCCTCCTTTAACGGCACATTTATATCTCTTCCCAAAAGTGCAGACATATATATGATGGGGATATGTGATGCAAAACTAACACTGTGCCCGAGGAAATATCTACCCAGATCACTTTTATTTGCTGCTATCACAACCCCTTTTCCTCTCCTGAAGAGAAGCTGAATAATCCTCTTATCTTCTTTTGTTAAAGGTGCATTTGATTCTATCATAACTATTCCAACATCAATTCTCTTCGTATTTGAGATCGTAAGTGCAGTTGCACCCTTTTCCACATCAGTTTTAACCTTTTGTCCTTTTTTTAATCCAGGGGTATCTGCCAGAATAAGTTCTCTTCCATGAAATCTTATAGTAACATCGCATACATCTATTGTGGTCCCGGGTGATTCGTCAACAATCATTCTCTCCTTTCCCAGGAGTGTATTTATATAAGTAGACTTACCAACATTCGGTCTACCCATTATGGAGATGACAGGAAGAGAGGCACAAATAGAGGGAGAGGAAGGGACTTCTTTCACAATATCGTCCACAAGCTGTTCAACCCCGTAACCCTTTAAGGCAGAAATAGGATACAATTTATCAAATCCGAGAACATGAAAGTTTTGAGCAGCAAAAAGTCTCTTCTCTGTATCCACTTTGTTCACAACAAGCCATATAGATCTTCCGAGTTTTCTTAAGGCAACAGCAACATCTTCATCGAATGGTGTAACACCATCCTTTACATCTACTATAAACAGAATTATGGAGGCATTGTTCAGCACCTCCTGTACTTTCTCTTGAACCTTCTTTTTTATCCCCGTTTTGCAGGGGAAAATTCCACCTGTATCAACCACCTTAAATGTCTTACCGTCTCTTTCAATCCATTTCTCTACAAAGTCTCTGGTTATTCCGGGCGTCTTACCCACGACAGCGACATTCTTCCTCATAATACGATTGAGGAGTGTTGATTTACCAACATTCTCTCTTCCAGTGATGACCACCATAGTTTAATTATATTAAATTATATATTGAAAACCACCTGCCAGAACCACAAACTAACCAACTAACAAACTAACTAACAAACTAACTAACAAACTAACAAACTAACTAACCAACTAACCAACTAACTAACTAACCAACTAACTAACCAACTATACAACCTGCAGCTTATTTTGATCTTTGCTATTTGCTTTTTGATATTTTACTGAACAGTCCCTTGAGGAACTCCTCGCTTCTCTCGCTGAACTCGAGTGTCTTGTAAGGAAATGGAATCTCTATTTCTTCTCTGTCAAATGTCTCCTTTACAATCTTCCTGAAGGTTCTTGCCACTACCCATTGTTTGAGTGGCTTTGTCTTTATCCATATAAGTATATCTATTGACGACTCAGCGATTGCGTCCACTCCAAGTATATCCGGCTTCTCCAGTATAAAATCACCCACCTCGGGATGATGCATAATATCCTCGGCTATCCCATTCAGTATTTCCAAAACCCTATTGAGGTCTTCCTTATATGCAATTCCTATCTTTATGACTGCCCTTGCCCATTTTTTTGTGAGATTTGAGACAACCTTTATCTCACTGTTTGGGATTGTGATCACCGAGCCATCTGCACTCCTTATAACAGTAGTGCGCAATCCTAATTTCTCCACAATCCCTCCCTTATCACCAATGTTTATTACATCTCCGACCCTAAACTGATCTTCAAACACTATAAAAAAACCATTTAGAACATCTCTTATAAGGGCCTGTGCCCCAAAACCTACCGCTAAACCAATAACACCCAATGATGCGAGCAGAGGACCAATATCAACCCCGAGCTCTCTTGCAATCATGGCACCGCATACAACTATTATCATAATATCACCAATGGTCTGCAATGTGCCTATCACAGTCTTCATCCTCTTCTCTATCTCCTCGAGCTCCTTACCTTTCTTACTTCTTCCTATCTTTGCAAGGAAGAAACGAAGAATCCTGTCGAGGACAAACCCGAAGATTGCTATCCCGACTATCCTTATTCCTGATGTCCTGAGCCACTCAATCATATTTCACCTCCATAACGATACCGGTTATTGCAGAAAATTTGATACATAGAGCTTCAATACTGATATCTTTGCCTTCCGATCCCGAGGATGAGCCCTGCTATTCCAAGAAATACAAGTGTAGATGAACCACCATACGAAAGGAGAGGAAAGGGCATTCCCACAACAGGAAATATACCCATCGTCATACCAGTATTTATAACCCCCTGAAACAATACTATTGACACAAGCCCAAATGCAAAGAGCGAGGCAAATTGATTCCTTGATTCTCTAGCAATTTTTATGCCCCTCAGTACTATGAGAATAAAGGCAGAAAAAAGAATAATCGCCCCAATAAATCCGAACTCTTCCGCAAACGATGAAAACGCAAAGTCAGTATGTTTCTGCGGCAGGAAGGCAAGTCCCTTTTGTGTGCCCTTCAGAAATCCCTTTCCGAAGAGACCACCAGAGCCTATCGCTATCTTTGACTGCAAAAGCTGCCATCCCATACCAGCTGGGTCGCTTCTCGGCGAGAGAAAAACCGTTAATCTTGCCTTTTGATAGGGTAAAAGTGCCTGCCATACCAATGGGTTGAGAAGCCCGATAGCCACATTAATGATAAAGACGAAAATCCCTTCGTTCATAGGGACTCTTCCCCAGTATATTACAGCAAGAAGAAAAACAAGCCATACTATCCATATACCCCAGTAAAATGCTGCCAGGAGGGAGACAAAAGGAGAAATAAGAAAGAGTATATATATGGGTCTTGTTCCCTTGTAAAACGCAAGTGTAAGGAAGACAAAAAGAAACACAAGGGATGTGCCAAGGTCGGGCTCAATGAAAACCAAAGTAAAAGGCACAAAACAGATAAAAAACGGAACAAGGAATGAGCGGAGACGTTTAAGTTCAAATTTCCTTATAGATAGAATATCAGACATAAAAAGCACTGTTGAAACCTTTGCAAATTCTGAAGGTTGGAATGAAATGGGCCCAAGGCTTATCCATCTCTTTACGTCCTTGCCTGCAAAAAGAACTGCTATAAGCAGAATAACGGAAAATACATATAGAAATGGCGCAATACTCTGCCAGAAGCGGAATGGGATACGGGAGAACAAAAACAGAATAACAAGTCCAATCGCCACCCATATAATCTGCCTCTTGAATGCCTCTCCATTCTCATTGTAACTCGCAGAGTAAAGTGTAAGAAGTCCAAGAAAAACTACAAAGAGAACGAGGGCAAGGAAAATAAAATCAAAATCCTTAAAAAAGCGCATAGTGCACTGTCTCCTCTATTTTATCAGGTGGTAACCACACTATATTTTTGATGTTTCGAAACCAGGTAAGCTGACGCCTGGCATATCTTTTTGTATTTCTCTTTATAAGATTTATTGCATCTGAAAGGCTAATATCTCCTTTTAAACAAGAAACTATTTCACTGTATCCTATGGATGAAAGGGCTATAACTGTTTCGCCGTACCTTCCAATCAAAAGTTTCACCTCGTCAACCAATCCACGGGTAATCATAGAGTCTACCCTCTCCTCTATTCTTCTATAGAGCTTCTTTCTATCTATCTCTACCCCGATATACGCTACACTGAAGTTTGCGGGTTCTTTCTCTCTTCTCCATACAGAGATAGGAGTACCTGTTGCCTCGTATACCTCAACTGCCCGCATGATTCTCACCCTATCATTTGGATGGAGTTTCACCGCGATCTCATAATCAACCTTTTTCAACTCGTTATATAACTCTTCTATCCTCTTTAAGGATAACCTTTCTTTTATTGCCGAATCAATTTTTGGTAACGAAAATAGTCCATCAGCAAGTGCTCTCAAGTAGAGCCCTGATCCTCCAATTATGATGGGTTTTTTGAGTTTTTCTATTACCTTTCTTCCGTCTCTTGCATAGTCGTACGCAGTGTATATCTCGTCAGGATTTACCATGTCTATCATATAATGCGGGACTATACTTTGCATCTCCTTGTCTGGCTTGGCAGTACCTATGTCCATAAATCTGTAGACCTGTCTCGCATCACAAGATACTATGGAAGCATTATGTTTCAAAGCGATCTTAAATCCCATCTCTGTCTTTCCAGCTCCTGTGGGACCGACGACCGCAATAATTGTTCTCATCTCTTCCATGTCCGCATTAAAAACAGTAATTAGGTCATTAGGTAATTAAGTAATTAAAGAACACAATTGAAAGTAACCTAATAACTCAATTACTTAATAACTTAATGGTTTATATCTTTTCCCATTAACTATGTCAACCATCTCCTCTACCTATCGGTAGACAGGTAATCTTATTATACCACAAATCCTATAAAAGTCAAGAAAAAATGGGGTTTTTTTGCTTGACTTTTGCAATATATGTGATATAATTAGGAACCCTTTATGAAAATAATTCTCGCCATATCATTATTAATTTCATCTACCCCGTGTAGTGGAGAGATAGAGAGTTTTCTTAACTCAACTCACATATACAGATTATATCAATATGACGATAGGATATACTGTGCAACGAGTGGGGGAGTGGCAATATTTGACACAGCGACGGGTAGTTTTGACAGAATCTCAACAGGTAACGGGCTTGCTGGAAATGATGTGAGAGACATCATCCATGATAAGTATGACAATCTCTGGTTTGTATGTCATAATAAGGGGATATCAATTCTATCTCCAGATGGCAGATGGAAGAAATTGAGCGGTGCGTGGTATGGGTTACCAGAGGGACTACTCTGTATAAATATCTTATCAGACACAGTACTTGTTGGAACAGATGATGGATTAAGATTGTGGGATATAAAAGACACCAATCCAATGAATGAAACAAAGAAGATGGAGACTATTGCATCTCATCCAGGAAATATCGTGAACCGTATAGAGCATCTCAAAGATTCACTATGGATATGTACAAACGAAGGAATAGGAATAGTCGCATTGTCAAACATTGGGAACACTTCCGCATGGAGTAATATTACCGAAATTGGCAGTGTAAACGCGGTTGAACTTTTAAAAGATACATTATGGATAGCAACATCAGAAGGAATTGCATACATAACTGGAGGAAACTATCACTATGTAGCATCATTCAATTCAAGGGATATATCTCTCTGGAACGAGAGACTGTGGCTTGCTACATCAGCAGGATTAAGGGTATGGAATGGAAATAGCTTCTTATCCACTTCTATTACACAGGATTCAAGATGTCTCCTTCCTCTATCCAGTTTCTGGGTTGGAACATGGGGCAGTGGTATTACAGAATACACACAGGACACAGTCGTATATTTTATACCTGACGGACCAGGAGACAATAAGTTTGGCGATATAGCAATTGATGGGGACGGTAATCTCTGGTGCATCACAGGTAGTAAAAAAGTATCAAAATTCGATACCCAATGTGAGAAATGGCACATCTTCAACCAAAATAATGAGTGGAATGTCGGAGGAGGTGGATTATCTGCTCTTGCAGTCGGAAAGGATAGGACAGTATGGATAGGAGTCTGGAACTGGGAGAACAAAGGGCCCGGTCTTATAAGACTGTATTCTGACAGCACCTTTGATACTATTCGTTTGCAGGGGAATAACGTGATAAGTGATATAGAAGTGGATGGTCACAATGATGTATGGGTTTCAACCTGGATATTAGAGGGACAATCCTCACTTCTTTATAGATTCCGAGGGGGTTCAATTAATTCCTACGATGTATTCAGTTTCCCACCCGGAATAAACAGAATAACATTCGATAAGGAAGGAAATATATGGGTGGGGTGTACTTATCACACAGGTGGCGGTGTTTTTCAAATAATAAATGAATCTGAGGCAGATGAACTTTCCTGCCCTGATATTCAGGGTGAGGAGATATACTCTCTTGCATTTGACATTGATGGAAGACTATGGGTTGGGACAGATAATGGG
>Ga0210051_1002774_pt1 | contig 17575 bp, 14 predicted proteins | sample CryGey092014_all_FD_185464 | JGI IMG/M metagenome (GOLD analysis project Ga0210051, IMG submission 185464) | Groundwater microbial communities from aquifer - Crystal Geyser CG23_combo_of_CG06-09_8/20/14_all (SPAdes) (version 2) | ecosystem: Environmental > Aquatic > Deep subsurface > Groundwater... | reverse complement strand
ACGGATAAAAGAACAGATAGAAAAGCACGGTGAAGATGTGCGTTATGACACCGATTTCATCGAAGCCCTGGAATACGGTATGCCGCCGGCCGCCGGTTGGGGAATGGGGATTGACAGGTTGGTCGCTCTATTAACCGACACGCACAATTTACGGGACGTAATATTATTCCCGACCATGAGGCCAAAACAGTAAAAACTTGAAATCGAAGTACGAAATTCGAAGCAAATTTAAATAACCAAAACTTTAAAACTAAAATATTTGTCATTCCCGCGAAAGCGGGAATCCAGAAATAAATGTGGAAGAATAATTTTAAAAAATATTTTAATAAAGTAAATTTCAAAAGAGTCGTTCTTATTTTAATAGTAGGAATTATTTTTATTTTTTCGTTTTATAGTTTATTCAGGATTAATAAAATGAATTTTTGGATTAATAAGGAATGTGAAAAACGTGTTTATACGAATTATACAAGGGAGGAAATGCTACCAATAAGTAATGAGCAGAGAGAGGAGTTAGAAAAAGTTGATGCAGAGTGTAATTTATACAAAAAATATCTTATGGACAAAAATGCAGATGTTGTTATTCATCTTTATGGCCCGCAAAAATATATTCCATTAACGGATTTACCATTAAATATAAAACAATCTTATTTTGCTTGCCAAAACTCAGGAGGGTATGAAAAAGTAAAAAGTATATTAAATAGTGGGCATGAGGCGAAAATGGTTCCAGACGAGGAAAAACGCGCGATAAGTAGACAAGAAGTTGGTGATTATCAAGAATGTTTGAAGAATCAAAAAGAAGCGACAAAAGAACGGCCAGAGGCATATAAATTTTTAATTATCGTAGATTCAATAATTTTAGTTATTGGTTTATTATTGTTAAAATTTTGGTAATCACTGGATTCCCGCTTGCGCGGGAATGACAGAATAATTATATGCTTGATATAAAATTCATCCGAGAAAATAGGGAAGCACTAAAAGAAACCATTAAAAATAAAGGGATTGATTTGGATTTGGGTAATTTATTGGCAACAGACGAGAAAAGAGTAGGGCTGATGCGGGAGATTGAGGATTTGCAGGCGGAAAAAAATAAGCTCAACGATGAGATGCGCTCGACTGACGACAAGAAAAAAGTGATTGTGAGGGGCAAAGAAATCAAAGAAAAAATTGCGGAACTTGAGCCGCAATATAAAGAAGCCAAACGACAGTTCGACGAATTGATGGTAAGGGTTCCCAATTTAGTTTCTTCGGATACGCCGGTTGGCAAGAATAGCGATGACAATGCCGAAGTTGAAAAATGGGGAGATATTCCAAAATTTGACTTTGGGCCGAAAGACCATGTCCAGCTTGGTAAAGACCTTGATATCCTTGATCTGGAAAGAGGCGCTAAGGTTGGCGGCTACCGAGGGTATTATCTTAAAAACGAAGGAACGCTTTTGGTTATGGCGCTGATGATGCATGCTATGCAAAAAATGGTTGAATGCGGATATAAACCGATGATTCCGCCGACTCTGGTAAAAAGTTTTGCCTTATTTGGCAGCGGTTATTTCAGCGGACTGGAGTATAACGGCGAAGTTGACGAAGTTTATCAGGTTGCCACTTCCGACAAAGAGGTGGATGGCACGAAATCAAAGGAAAAGAAATTTTTGGTCGGGACAGCCGAACCCTCTCTACTTGCTTATTATTCCGACGAGGTCCTTGAAGAAAGTCGGCTGCCGATCCGGATTTGCGGCTACAGCCAATGTTATCGAAGCGAAATAGGAAGTTATGGCAAGGATACAAAGGGTTTTTATCGGGTCCACGAATTTATGAAAATTGAACAGGTGGTAATTACCGCGGCGAATATGGCCGAGTCGAATAAACTGCAAGACGAGATGGTTTCAATTTCCAAGGAAATCCATCGCGATTTGGGCTTGCCGTATCGCTTGTTGCAAATTTGTACCGGTGATATGTCGCCAGGCAAGCATCGGGCTTTTGATATTGAAGTCTGGCTGCCCGCTTCTAACCGTTGGGCGGAAACCGGATCGGCCAGTAATTTTTTGGATTGGCAGGCAAGGCGGCTGAATGTGAAATATATTGATAAAGAGGGAAACCGGAAGTTCGTTTATATGCTGAATAACACTGCTTTGCCAAGTGTCAGGCCATTCATCGCGATCCTGGAAAATTATCAGCAGAAAGACGGTTCGGTTGTCGTGCCGGAAGTTTTAAGAAAATACGTTGGTAAGGATGTTATCGGGGTAAAATAAAGTAGGTGGGGGACAAAGAGAGGCGGTTGTCTGACCGCTTTTTAATTTTGCCTTCAGCTGATATACTAAAAGCATGGAATATCCAATAATTATACTTCATGGCTGGGGGGCGACGGTTAAATCTTATGGCCGGCTGAAGCCACTATTAGAGCAGGGAGGAAATTCTGTCTTTGTTTTTGATTTGCCGGGCTTTGGTAAAGAAGCGTTGCCGCCGAGAGCGTGGTCGGTGGGCGATTATGCGGATTGGGTAGAAAATAAAATACGAGAAGAATTGGATTCCCGCTCTCGTAGGAATGACAACGGTAGTAAATTTATTTTATACGGTCATTCGTTTGGCGGGAGGATTGCGATTAAAATCGCGGCGCGGCGGCCTGAAGGATTGCGAGGTTTAATATTGTGCGATACGGCCGGGGTTACCCCGCGTCCAAAAACAAAAATCGCAATATTCAGTTTTTTATCTAAAATTGGTAACGTGACATTTTCATTGCCGTCGCTAAAATTTTTAAGGCCGTTGGCCAGAAAGTTCGTTTATTGGCTTTCCGGCGAGCGGGATTACCATTATTTGCAGGGCGATGTGATGAGGGAAACGTTTAGGGCGGTGGTCTCGGAGGATTTAAGCTCTTTTTTGCCAAAAATTCATACACCGACTATGGTTGTTTGGGGAGAAAAAGACAGAATGACGCCCCTCGGCGATGCTTATGCTATTAATCGGGGAATCGCGGGCAGTAAATTAGAAATTTTGGGAAAAATCGGGCACAATCCTCATTTAGAGACGCCGGAAAAACTGGCGGCCATTGTGGATAAATTTATTAAAGAACTCGACTAAACTATGATTTTTTTCTATGTTATTTTGCTTTTAGTGGGTCTTATTCTCACTAAGTCCAGCCTTTTTTGGGTTTATTTGTGGCAGACAAAAGAATATCGGCTTGACCGTTTTTGGGCAGAATACGGCTATCCTAAGAAATTAGGAAGATTTTGGCTTTTTTCCGGCGGACGAAAGTTCCATCAGCCGGTTCAGACAATAAAAAGCGTTTTGATTCATTTTATTTCGCTGGTTGTTGTGGCCTTGGGAATGTTTGTTCTGTTGAAAATATTTTTAGGAGGGGCTTTGTCCAATAGCTGGCTGCTGATTATCAGCCTTATTATTTTGTATCTTTTGATGCCTCTTATCGTTTCCTTCAATGTTTTGATATTTTATATTCCGACAGTTATCATTAAGCATATTATTTACAGGCTGGCCGCGAAAAAAATGCGGAAAATTGGTTCAAAGGAGCGCTATAATTTAATAGTTATCGGTATAACTGGCAGTTATGGAAAATCATCAGCCAAAGAATTTTTAGCGCAGATTTTGGAAAAGAAATTTAATGTGATTAAAACGCCGGAAAACGTGAATAGCGAGATTGGAGTGGCGAAGTTCGTGTTAAAAAATGTTAACCCTTCGATAAGCTCAGGGCACAATGAACAGCGGGTGTTCATTGTGGAAATGGGGGCGTACAAAAGAGGAGAGATAAAACGAATTTGCGACATTGTTAAGCCGAAAATAGGAATAATAACCGGCATTGGCGAACAGCATTTGGCTTTGTTTGGTTCGATTGAAAATATCAAGAAAGCCAAATTTGAGCTGATAGAGTCTTTACCCGTAGACGGTTTGGCGGTTTTTTGCGGAGAGAATAAGTATTGTTTGGAGCTGGCGGAAAAGCACGAAAAGAAAAAGGTGGTATGCGGCGTGAGCGACGCGAATAAATACGTGAGTTATACGAACCTACCGAAACACTATTTGTCGAACATTGTCGCGGCCGCTGAGGTGGCGAAATATCTAGGTATGAGCGATGAGGAAATAAAAGAAGCGATTAAAAATATTAAATTAACCGAGCGGATGACAAAAACTTTTACCGGCCGCAATGGCGCTTTGGTAATCGACGATACTTACAGCGCGAATCCTGATGGTGTTTTAGCCGCTTTGGATTATTTGGCGCGGCAAAAGCAAAAGACTAAAATAATTGTGATGCCTTGTTTGATTGAATTGGGAGGGGCGGCGGAAGAGGTGCATCATCGAATTGGTAAGAGAATCGGGGAAGTTTGCGATTTGGCAATAATTACTACCTCCGATTATTTTAGTATAATAAAAGAGGAGGCGGGTTTTGTGGTGAGCTCCTCGAGTCGAGCTCGGAGTCGAGACTCGTCGAACCAGGACAAGTCAGTTTTAGTCGGCTCCCCATCTAAGGCGATAGAATTTTTGAAAGACAAATTAAATCCGGATACGGCGGTATTATTGGAAGGGCGGTTAGCACAGGAGATTGTAGATTTTATGAAATAAAATTTTCTTCAAAAAAGATTTTCTTCGAAAAAAAAGACCCAGACAGATTTTGCTGGGTCGCCATGATTAATCTTTGGATCTCCTGAATTCTTGAAAAAGATCTACGACTAATATGAGCCAACAAATTGCGACTATGCCGAAGCAGATAGTTAGCGGCTCAAACCAGGTGTTATGGCCAGCCCAGATTAGGGTTTGTCCTCCCCAAGAGATGGCTGTAAGAAGACTTATTATGGACGCGATCAAGGCCGGTCTTTTCTCGTAGGGACGCTGTCCGACCCAGAGCATAAAAACGCAGGAAGCAAGTGTCAGTATGATCGGCGGGACGGATAGGTTCATCGGTTCTTTCTCCTTAGGTTAGCACGTCCAGCAACACAAGGAGTGCCAATATCACCAATAAAACTTATAGTCATAGGCATTTTCCCTCCAGTCAAGGTGCTAGATTAGCTTTAAAATATCATAATTAATCTAAGCTGTCAAATGAAAATCTTCAAAAAACCTATCTTTGTTTCGATTTCGCCGAATGCGCAGGCTGATGATGTCTGGCTGGCTTTTAAATTGATGTTTATGCCGTGGAGGTGGAAGGAAGATAAATCATGCCCCCGTCATTCTGAATTTATTTCAGAATCCAAGAGAAAGAGATCCCGAAACAAGTTCGGGATGACAAATCGTTGTGCGATTTGTCAATTTGAAAAAAGGTTGGGAGAGTATTTATTTTCTGTTCGTCATCCTTCTCCGCCTCGGGCGGATCAGGATGATAATTCGCCCGTGCGAATTATCACATTTGAAAGCGGGCGGACGGCGCTGGACGCGATTTTGCAAGCGTTGGAAATAAAAAAAGGCGACGAGGTTTTAGTACAGGGTTTTACTTGTACGGCGGCAGTTAATCCGATTCTTTGGGTTGGCGCTAAGCCGGTTTATGTTGACGTGGAAGACGGAACATATAACATGTCGCCCGACGATTTGGAGAAAAAAATTACTTCGCGAAGCCGGGTGGTGATAATCCAGCATACTTTTGGTTTTCCGGCGAGGGTGAGCGAGATTTTATCAATTGCCAAAAAACATAACCTACTGGTGGTTGAAGATTGCGCGCACAGTTTGGGCGCGGAGTATAATGGCCAAAAAACTGGAACCTTTGGCGACGCGGCAATTTTCAGCTTTGGGCGAAGCAAGGTTATATCAGCGGTTTTTGGGGGCGCGGCCGTGGCGAGAAATCCGAGGTTGGCTGAGAAAATTCGCGAAATCCAGAATAAGTGGGAATACCCGTCGCATGGGTGGATATTGCAGCAATTATTTCATTCCCCCTACATTGCGATTGCCAAGTTTCTTTATAATTTTTTAAGCATTGGCAAGGTAATGATAGTAGTTGCAAAAAAACTTGGTTTGATTTCTGTTATGGTTTATTCGGTTGAGAAGTCCGGCGGCAAGCCGCCTTTTGGGCCGGCAAAAATGCCTAATGCGTTGGCTTGCTTGGGTTTAAATCAGTTGAATAAGGTGGAAAAATTCAATGAACACAGAAGAGAGTTGGCGAGGTTCTATGGAGAAAAATTGCAACCATTTTGCCATTCTGAGGGCGATAGCCCGAAGAATCTCGTCAACATGAATGAGATCCTTCGTTACGCTCAGGATGACAAAAAGTGTAAGCCAATTTTTCTCAATTTTCCCATCCAGGTTAGAAATTTCGGCGTTCGCTGGAAATTAATCGGTGAGGCCAGGGTGAGAGGAATCTATTTGGAAAGCTGGCCGGCTAAAGACAAAAAGGTTATCGGGCCCGACAATGTCTGCCAGGAAAAATTGGGTTATGAAGATGGATTGTGTCCGGCGGCGGAAAAAGCAGCGTCGACAAGTATTAATTTACCGACGAGTCCGAATACTAGCAAAGACGATGCCGAAAGAGTCGTAAAGTTTATTGAAAAGTTTTTCGTAAATCATAAATCGTAAATCATAATCTAAGGTGGATTTAAGATTTATAAACAAAGATTTAAGAATTATGAGGATAGATTTAATTAACGATAAATCTATTTGGGAAAGTTTTGTTAAGTCGTGCGACGAATACACCCTTTTTCATTCCTGGTCTTGGGGTGAGTTTAATTTGTTGACGGGAAACAAGATTTGGCGGTTGGGGATTTATGAGGGGGATGAGTTGGTCGGCGCGGCTTTAGTCTTGGGAATTAAAGCGAAAAGAGGCAGTTTTTTGTTTGTGCCACATGGACCCATTAATAGGAGTTGGGAAACAGGAACTAGGAATAAGGAATACATTGAAAAACTTAAACAATTATTGGCTTTTTTAAAAAATTTAGCAGAAAAAGAAAAATATAATTTTATAAGAATTAGTCCGCTGGCAGCGAGAAACAAAGAAAAAGAAGAGATATTTAGAAATTTGGGACTCAGAAAAGCACCTATACATATGCACGCGGAGTCTACTTTGCTCTTGGATATTACTAAACCCGACGAAGAATTACTGGCCCAGATGAGGAAAACAACGCGGTATTTGATCAGGCAGGCGAAAAAAGAAGGGGTGCGAATTGAAACCGAAGATCCGTTAACGGGCAAGAATTTTTTGCGATTGCAGAGCGACGTGGCGAACCGTAAACATTTTGTCGCTTTTTCTAAGAAACAAATTGAGGGTGAGGTGGAGTCTCTTGGGAAAGGTGGCGAGCTCGTGATTTTTAACGCAAGCTATGATGGTGAGATTGTCGCTTCGGCCTTGATTATTTCCTACGGCTATCGCGCTTTTTATTATCAGGCGGCTTCGGCTAGCAAATTCAAAAATATTCCCTCGCCTTATCTTTTGGTTTGGCGGGCGATTCAGGAAGCGAAAAAGCGTGGCTGTACAACTTTTGATTTCTATGGCGCTTCACCGGATAACCAACCGAATCATCCGTGGGCCGGTCCGACATTATTCAAAAAAGGCTTTGGCGGCTACCGGGTTGATTATCTGCCGGCTCAGGATTTTATTGTCAGTTGGAAATATTGGTTTACTTGGGTTGTCGAAACGGCAAGGAGGATTAAAAGGGGATTTTGACGTTTTACAATCTTAATGATTCGTCATCCCGCTTGCTTGCACAGAATTTATTCTGCATTTATTTCGGGATCTCGTAGAAAAAATGACGAAAAGGAGATGCTGAAATAAATTTAGCATGACGATAATGGCAGATCAAATTTTTAAAAAAAGAAAATGCCCGATAGCGAGTGCCTCGGGCTGCGAGCATTTAGAGCGGATTACTTTCTAATTATTTGTAGCAAAAGAACATTGGTTAACATTGAGAGTAATCCTCCGGCGCCGAGTAAAATAGCGCCTAATGTGATTGTAAGTTCTTCGGTGCCACAAGCTATTGCGCCCCCAAACATTAATACGAGTGCGAAAACCGACAGTCCTTCCGCCAATTTAACCATTTTGTTTTTCACCTCATTCTACCTCCTGCACGATTTTCGTATTATACAAGCTAAGCGATTTTTGTCACGTGTTACACCAAAATTATCACAGACGACAACCGAGAAAAATAAATTGGAGGGTGTGGCTGGCCGTCACGGCGGTTTTGGTTATTGTAGCCGCCGCGGTTTATGCTTTGCGTTTTTCGCCTTATTCGCGGATAAAAGAAATAAAAGTTGAGGGGGCGCAAAAAGTTTCCAGCGAAGAAATAATTAATTTGAGCAGACAGGCGTTGGATGGTAGAAAACATTGGATTATTCCTAAAGACAGCCTAGTTTTTTTTAACGAACAGGAATTTAAGGATATTTTACTAAAGCAAGTACCATTGATAAAATCCGTGGACGTCGCAAGAAATATTTCTGGCTTACTGTCGATAAAAGTGCAAGAAAGGCAGAAGGCGATTATCTATTGTGACCGTCGTCAATGTTACAACATTGACGACGACGGATTGGTTTTTGAGGGGGCGCCGGCGGTCTATGGCGGAATGGCGATCGCCCTTAAGGATAATTCCGGCCGAGAGGTAAAAATTGGCGACCAAGCCGTTGGCCCGGAGCTGATATCGTTTATTAAGGATGCTCAATACTCTTTAAATGAACGCGTTAATCTGAATCTGATTTATTTTGAGGCCAGTTCTTTTCCCGCTGCCGAGGTAGATGCCATGACTGTTGAGGATTGGAAAATCCTTTTTGACTCCAATCAGAGCGCGGAAGATCAGGTTGCCGCTCTGAAGTTAGTTTTGGATGAAAAAATCAAAGATCAACGAGATGAATTGGAATATGTTGATTTGAGGATAGAGAACAGAGTTTACTACAAGCTGAAGTAAAATATTTACTATTAAGCGTAGCTTGCCCTCTCACCTTTGCGTCCCCACGAGAAGTTGAACCTTGATCTCCTCGCAATATTGCGGGCGGTTTTTTTATTCTCCGAAAACGTTTTAATTCGTCAGGTCGTTTGTCGAGGGAATATAGTAGACAAAAATTGAGTTGCCGATAACGGTGACCGGTTCGAAGAAATCAAGCCAGTCGTAGTAGCCAGCTGGCGCGTTGTAGCTGGCTGCCGGCGCGCCGCAGCCGCCCTGAAGCAGGGTGGCGGAAACCGCGAGATAACTATTAGGCGGCAGTTCTTTCGGGTTGCGCGAGCCCCACCATGGCTTTAATTTGCCGCCCAGATAATATTCACCCGTTGTTCCTCCAAAATAATCGACATATATTTCTTTGATGTTATTTTCGTTAACCCAGTTGGTCAGGCGTTTAAAATCTTGGCCCCAATCAAGGTTGGAATCGGTCACGTAGCGGTAGCCATTGGTTGGGCCGTCGACTAACTCATTAAAGTAGGTAAGATAGTAGGGATAGATATTCGTTATTGAAGCTATTTGCCAGAATAAGAGAATCCCGACTGCCAGATATTTGATTGTGGTTCCGATAAGGGTGGAGGCTATAAAGCCCAGCGCTCCAAAAAATGAAAGTTTTTTAGCTGGCCGTTCGATGCTTAACCATTTGGTAATTTGATTGCTTACCAAAAGATAGATAAGAGGAAAAGTCGGCAAGATATGCCGGACTCCGATATTAAGATTTGAGGTGAGGCTACTTGCCCAATATAGGGCGATGAAGGAAAGCATAGAAAATTCGGCGATATGGTTTTTTACCCAAAACGATAATCGCTTGAAGGGTTCCTTCCAAAATGGTCGTTGCAATGAATAAGCGGCGAAAATCAAAGCAATGATAGTTAAAACGTGAAGGGTCAAAGGTTCTTTTATCGCGTAGACAACGGGAAAATAGGTTTTCCAACCGACGGCGGAAACTTCACCGAGAAAATAAGTTGTGTTGCCGCCGCTTGCGCGTTGAAAAACCATCAGCAGGCCGAGGGTATATTGCGCTAATGGACGCAAGGCTGGTTTTGAAGCCATCCAGAGCGTAAGTTCAGCCGGACAGCGGCCGATGTGCGATGGGGTATAGCATGATTGTAGCGGGACTTGATCGGGGCCATTAGAATAAGAGTTAAGAATAGCTCTTATGTCGCTGATTTGGCGCTCCGCGGGGTAATTCCAGACGTGCGGAAGGTAAACGATATAAATCATAATTACGGCTAATAGAGCCATCAGGATAAAGCCGCCGATATATTTCAGCGATAGCCGGGTCGGCGATATAAATTCTTTTTCGATTGTTCCTTCCTCTGGCCGGCGCGATTCGTAGATTGAAACCACAAGCCAGACGATTAAAAGGAAACAAAATAAAGGCGCTAAGAGAAAAACGGAAAATTTGGCGCATAAAGCGATGCCAAAAACCAAACCGGCAATAACAAGATTTTTCGCGCTGGGGTCTTTGAGCCATCTAACAAAATAATAGAGGGAGATAAAGATTGCTGCGGTTGCCGCGACATCAGTGGTGACCAGCCGGCCGTGCGCGATGAAGGTTGGGGAGAAAGAGTAGAGGAAGAGAGCCAGAAGCGCCGCCTGATTACCAAAGATTTCCCGTGCCCATTTAAAGATGTAGAATCCCAGAAGCAGAAGAATAAGAAGCATAGGCAGCCGGCCGTAATAAATCATTGAGTCGGCATTATTGCCCGAATGGAACAGAAGTGTAGAGCCGAAATCCCATTGCCCGTTAACGTCATCTTTCCAGGCTTTGATCTGGTTGGGAAAGTTTATTGTAGTGCCGCTGATTTTTGACCAAAGCCAAACGCCTAATCCGGACATATCCTTCATTAATGGTGGGTGTTCTGGATTCAGGCGCATGTCGTGTTGGCTGACATACGAATAACCTGCCGGCAAATGAGCCAGTTCGTCCATGGTTAGAGAGTCTCCTAGCGAGGAGAAATAGGCGAGGCCGAGCATAATAATCATCATCAGCGCGGCGAATGTGTAGGTGAAACGATTGCTCATTAATTTCGAAATTAGAATTTCGAAACTCGAAACAAATTTTAAATTCTAAATCCAAATGACCAAAACAGACGTTTTTCACCCTTCGGGTGACCACCCGTAGGGTGGGAATTTTGGTCATTTGGTATTATTTCGGATTTCGAATTTCGTGTTTCGGATTTACCTCAAAACTCCAGATATCTTTTTGATCCAGAATTTTCCCGTCCGGAAACATTTCTTGCAGCTGGTTTAATATATTCTTATCGTATTTCATTAGCACGATGGTTGATTTGCCGGTTACACTCTGGAGTTGTTCTGGTTTGAGATAGGCAATGTTGGGCGTTCCGTGCGTGATAAACATAATTGTTTGGGCCGGCATGGGAATTCCATCGGGAAATGGGACTGGCACCCCACCTTCATTTACAATCACATATTTTTTCGCGTCGGCAGGCAGACCGTTCAAATAATTGCCGATATCAACGAAATGTTGGGTATAGGCGCCTTGCACCTCCGGATTTTTTCCCCAATCAATGAAGTAGTAATTATAAGTATGGGCAAGAACTACGAGTAGAAAGGTTGTTATGGCAATATTTTTTACGGTCCGAAACCTATGGCCTTGGGTTCGAAATTTTTCGATTAGCCACGCTCCTCCCATTCCGGAAAAAATAAAAACAGGTGGGATGGCGCCGATGGCGCGAAGCGAGTGAGGCAAGCCCTCGCTGCTCAAAATTTCCGGCAAAAGCAAAGAAAAAAACCAAGTTAGTAAAAATAGAGAAATCTGAGCGGAAGACCAACCGATATTTTGGTTGTTGTCTGTTTTTTGGCGTTTTAGCAAAAATAATCCCTCGAAGAATTGTTTAAACGCAGTGGCGAGTCCAATCAAAAACAGAATGCCGACCGGCCAAAAAATTTCTGGCTGGCAGGCGTAGTTGTGCCGCCAGTTACAGTCACCGCTGACGTTGAACATGCCCAAGGTTTTGACAGTATTGACAGCCAATTGTTTAACGGGATTTTCGGAAGCAAAAATCGAAACTTGAGTGGAGCGTCCCATGAAATCCTGGGGATTGTGATAAAAATAAAGAACTATCGGCAGAGCGGCAAAAATTATGGCCAGCAAACAGATGCCCCAAAACCACCAGCCGTCCCCGATAAAAATGTTCTTTATTCGATTCATAAATCGTAAATCATAATTCGTAATTCGTGCCTTAAGGCGAGGCCAATAGTTATAGTGAGCGGAACGCTCACTTAAGCCTTGCTTATAGATTTCGATTAATAAGACTATCATCCAAATTGCCGGCACAACACGATAAGAGATGTAGGTGTGAAAGCCGAGGCCGAATAGGACGCCTGAAAGTATAAAATATAAAGTATGAAGTATGAGGCGGGTGTCCCTCCTAAATTTATTCGCATCATTCGTATGTTCGATTCGCATCATTCGCATCGCTTTGAACAAACAATAAAAACCCCAGACTAAAAAGAAGGGGACCATTATGGCGCGAAAGCCGATTCGGGAAAAAAGAATGTGCCAGAAAGAAGCCGCAAGAAAAAAAGACGAAAGCAGGGCAATTAAATTGCTTTGCTTTTTCCCGCGGAACAATTCTTTGAGCATCAGATACAAGCCGAGAACTGTTAAAAACCCGATAATTGCCGCCACGATTTTAATTGACCAGACGCTTATGCCGAAAAACGCGAAACCGACGGCAATCGCGTTAATGAATAAACCTTCGCGGCCGTTGTTCTCCGGATAAAAAACCCTAAAATTATGGTTGGCTAAGGCGGTAGCGGCATCATTGCCGTTTATGGCGACATCTGGGTAGAGGCCCGGCGGCACCTCGGTCAGTTTATAAAACCGAAAAAACGCGGCGATTGCCAGAATTAAAATTAGTAAAATAATTTGATTGCGGCTCGTTTTTTCCATATAATCTATTCTATTATATTCCGGGCTTAATTTAAACAGGGTCGATGCGATGTTGCTCTGTGGATAATTTTTAGAGTATAATTAATGATATTAGTTTAACTTCAATTTTCGGGTGCGGGTTGCCATCGGCCTGAAACGAGGTTTGCACGCAAGCCTGATGTGTTCTGCCGGCGTTATCCTGCGCCAAAAACATGCTTTCAAAGGCAGATATTGTTGTTTCCTTGATTGTTGGCGAGTTATCGGCTTGGTTATTGATAGCCATTGCCAGAAGTCTTGGCATAACCAGTTCGGCAATCTGGAGTTTGCCGATAGTTTTTCCGTTGCTGTGTTTGCTTGGTTTTTACGTTGCCGCTCGGATTGCCGCAAAAATCGCGGTTATTTATCAAATCGCCAAATTTGTTTTGATCGGAGGGTTTAACACCTTGCTTGACTGGGGCATTTTGGCCGCGTTGATTTTTATTTTTCGGCAATATTTTTTAGTTGAGCCGCAGGACAAATTGGCCGTTATACTTACTCTTGGCCTGGTTTATTATTCTTTCTATAAAGCAATTTCTTTTGTTGTCGCGGCGGTCAGCAGCTTTTTTTGGAATAGATTTTGGACATTTAAGCGAGAGACGACAGAAAGTATGAGCCAGGAGTTTTTTCAGTTTCTTATTGTCACCTTTGTCGGATTTTTGATCAATGTTGGCATTGCTTCATCGGTTTTTAAATTTGTTCATCCGTTTGGCGGGTTGAATTATGATCAGTGGGCGATTGCGGCCGCGGTTGTGGCAACTATTTTTTCGATGGTCTGGAACTTTTTGGGATATAAATTTATCGTTTTCAACGAGAAGCCGGCGGAGGCGAAACCGGTGAGCATATAATTGGATGGATTTATAATTTCAACGCCCCGCAATTTGTGGGGCGCTTTTGTTTTTTGTAAAAAAGTGATACTATCTGTGTAGTTAATCTGTCATTCTCGCGAAGGCGGGAATCCAGTTCGGCATTGCGCGCGCAAATATTTTTTCTGGATTCCGCATCAAGTGCGGAATGACAATGGGGTGAGTGAATTAGTTTTATAATTTGCGAATTTATGAGTGAATTAGTTTTATAATTTGCGAATTTATGAGTGAATTAGTTTTATAATTTGCGAATTTATGAGTGAATTAGTTTTATAATTTGCGAATTTATGAGTGAATTAGTTTTATATCGAAAATACAGGCCGAAAGATTTTTCAGAATTTGTCGGCCAGGATCATGTCGTTAAAACTCTAACGAACGCGTTGGCGCTGGAAAGAGTGGCGCACGCGTATTTGTTTGCTGGGCCGCGCGGGATAGGGAAGACAACCATCGCGCGGATTTTGGCTAAGGCAGTAAACTGTGAAAAAAGAGAGGGACAGGGGACTAAGTCCCTAAATTACGAGCCGTGTAATCAATGCAGCGCTTGTGTGGAAATTGGCGCGGGCCGAAGTCTGGATTTAATCGAAATCGATGCTGCTTCCAACCGTGGTATTGATGAGATTCGCGAGTTGCGGGACGGAATTAAATTTAGCCCAACGCGGCTTAAATACAAAGTTTTTATCATTGACGAAGTCCATCAGCTGACCAAAGAAGCGTTTAACGCGCTTTTGAAGACATTGGAAGAGCCGCCGGGCCATGCGATTTTCATTTTGGCCACCACAGAATTGCATAAAGTTCCGGAAACCATTATTTCCCGATGCCAGCATTTTAATTTTCACAAATTAACCATTGATAAAATTGTTGGGCGTCTGGCGCAAATTGCCAGGTTGGAGGGAGTTAAAATAGAAAAACAGGCTCTGGAGATGATCGCGGTTAATGCTGATGGTGCGATGCGTGATGCCGAGTCTTTGTTGGGTCAGATGATGGCAATGCAGGATAAAAATATAACCACCGAAGAAGTTAAGGCGCTGCTGGGAACGGTTGATATTGCCGCGGTGATCGAGATGGTAAATTATTTAGCCGCCAAAGATATGAAAAAAGCGATTGCTTTTGTTAATAACATTTCAGCCGAAGGGTATGATTTAGGACAGTTCGCGAGGTCTCTGACGAGTTATTTACGCAAGATGATGATTTTGAAAGTTGATTCGGAGATGGCAAAATTGGCCGCTCCGGAATTGACCGAGGAGCAGAAAAAAATAATTTTGGAGCAGGGCCAGAAATTTAGTTACGAGGAGCTAAATAGATTGTTGCGTCTTTTTATCCGCGCCGAATCCGAAATCAAGAGCGCGATTTTTCCGCAATTACCGTTGGAGTTGGTGATTGTGGAGGTGACAGATGTAAACAACGTGAAATAATAGTTTCTTGCGGGGGTGGCGGCTAATTTTTCGGGGATCGTCCCACCTCTTCTTCGGCGGGTCGTCGATGAGGCGACTAATGGTAGCTTTTTATGTGGTATACATATAGCCCAATTAGTCTTAAAAATTTTAGATTATACGCCGGCTATTAATTCTTTCGGGGATCGTCTAATGGTAGGACAGCGGCCTTTGAAGCCGTCAATCGGGGTCCGACTCCCTGTCCCCGAGCTTTTCAATTTTCGCTTTGTTCAAATTTCAGAGTTTTTATTTTCCGTGAGAAAATTTTGACCCACTTTATATATAGTTGGGTAAAAAGTGAAGACACTGAGGAGCGAAGCGACGAAGTGTCATGTTGTTTTTCGTTTACATCCTTGAATGTTCCGACAAATCTTTTTATATTGGTTGCACAAATAATTTAGAGAAGAGAATAAAACAGCACAATGAATCAAAATGGGGCGCGCATTACACAAAAATCAGAAGACCTGTTTTCTTAAAATATTCAGAAATATTTGATAATTTAAAAGACGCCAGAAAGCGTGAAGCGGAAATAAAAGGCTGGCGCCGGGAAAAGAAGATTAATTTAATAAAAAATCAAAATTGACGCTATTCTTTAATGGATAAAATACTCGTTGTTTATTATTCGCGCACTGGCACGACCAAAAAGGTGGCCGAAGCCATAAGGGACGAGTTGGACTGTGATACGGAAGAAATAATTTCCATAAAAAACCGTTCTGGCGCAATGGGATATCTTTTTTGCGGGAAAGAGGCAGCTCTTAAGAGGGTGGCGGAAATAAAACCGATGGTTAAAAATCCCGCGGATTACGATTTGGTTATAATCGGTACGCCTGTTTGGGCATGGAATATTTCCAGTCCTATGAGAGCCTATTTAATGCGGAACATCAGCAAATTCAAAAAAATAGCTGCATTTTGTACTATGGGCGGTTCGGGTGACAAAAAAGCATTTGCTGAAATAGAAAATATATGCGGAATAAAGCTCGTTGCCAGCTTCACGGTTTTAACAAAAGATGCCGGAAGTTGTGATAAGACGATAAAGGAATTCAGCCAAAAAATACGGGAATAGCGTCAATAAATATCGAAATAAAAATATGGAAAATTTAGAAAAAGAGAAAAGCAGAGAAGAATTGGTGGCGGAGGCGGGAAAAATAATATTATCAAACTTGGCGGATAGCGGTTTGGCCGAAAAGATTGTTGAAAACTCCGCTCATGCCGAAGTGCCTTTTTCGCCGGAAGCATACAATAAGATAGAGTTTGGGCGGGAGATTGGCACCGGAGATTTTAAGGAAGGAATATGGGTTGTTCCGCGGCTTTCGTGTAAGAGCTTTCATCAGGCTGTAACACTAAAAATTTACAGATTGAGAAGTGAGGAGGGGAGAGAAATCGGCGCAGAAGAAAGAGGCCGGCACGCCGCGCGAATTTGGGATAATGTCGGGGAGTTACAAAAAAAGGCGCTCGCTGAGACTGCGCTTGAATATTTAATTTCAAAATACGAATCAATTTTGAGTTCTGAAGAAAAGACGAGAGGCGCGGGAGTGGATAAAAAAAGTCTGAAATTTACTATGGATGACGCAAGAGAGGAATTAATCGCGCTAAAGAATCTCCAAAAAGCTTTAAGCGAAGGGACTTTTTCTGAAAAAATAGAAAACAATTGCGCCTCTCTTGGCATAAAACCGGCAGATATTGTAGTTTAAAAGGTTTCGGTACCAACAGGGCCAAAACATTGCTGTCTTGACTTTTGCTCTGAGTTCGGGCAAAATGTGAAAGCACCTTGAAATTTAATAATAAGAGGGTGAAGAAATTTAATATGGAGGTGAAGAAGGATGATTAAGTTCGGAAAGGGAAATCTTAGAATTCCTAAATGGGAAAGGCCGGTTTACGCGGTAGCGGGCGGACTGACTGGCTACAGGAAGCGTTTTCCGGAATACAAGCTTGAAGAATTATGCATGATTGCTTTCAGGCAAATGCTGGAAGACAACGACTTAAAGCTCGACCCGTTGGAAATAAAAGGACTTTTAAATTACGCGGCTTACGGCGCATTTGCCGACCATTTTCAAGATCAGCTTCTTTGCGAGGCTAAGGTCCATGATTATCTGGGACTCGACCCTCTTTTCAATACGGGAATTAAAACCGGAGGAGCGACCGGCGGCAGCACTGTTTTGAATGCCGCCATGGCCATAGCCTCCGGTTACGCTGACGTAGCCTTGGCGATGGGCTGGGAAAGAATGGATGAGGTTGATACAAAAACCGGCAACTTCTACATTGCAACCGCGGCCTGCAAGGACTTTGAAACGAGACTGGCGCGGATTTACGCCTCTTACTACGCACCCATGGCCAGGCGTTTTGCCTGGAAATACAATCTTTCGGAAGAAACCAGGGCCAAGGTTGCCGTAAAAAACAGGCTTTATGCCTGTTATTCTCCTTATGCCCAGCAGGCGGGGAGGCATACGGTAGAGAAAGTTTTGGCGGGAAAGATCATTTGCGATCCTTTGAGGGTTTTAG
>Ga0210051_1002770_pt1 | contig 17591 bp, 16 predicted proteins | sample CryGey092014_all_FD_185464 | JGI IMG/M metagenome (GOLD analysis project Ga0210051, IMG submission 185464) | Groundwater microbial communities from aquifer - Crystal Geyser CG23_combo_of_CG06-09_8/20/14_all (SPAdes) (version 2) | ecosystem: Environmental > Aquatic > Deep subsurface > Groundwater... | reverse complement strand
GACCCTGAGCGGAGCGATAGGTGGCGATGATGTCAGCTATATTGGCGGCACAGCCACCTTTAGCGATAAGACCGTAGCAAACGGTAAGACCGTCACTGCTACAGGATTGAGTTTAGGCGGCACAGATACTGGTAACTATACAGTGAACGCTACAGCCACCACTACCGCCGATATCACTCCTGCAGCTTGGTTAAATTCCCAATTATCCAATGCCGAAATTGTAATATTTGTATTCCCAGATGCAACGCAATTAGGACAATACCAGTTTAATACATTTATCCATATAGGCGGGCCTACTTATTTATATCATCCCTTAACGCCCACAGATATGTCTGCCTTTGAAGAATTTATATTAAGAGATGGGGATTATAGTTTCCTGGATGGCGTATTGACTCTTACCGGCCATGAAGGGCTCTTACCTTTCTTAAAGTAAAGGGAAAGTTAGGATAATAAAGCCATAAGTTAAAAATTAGCTTAAATCCGGAATGCAAAAGGGCAAATCAAAAATTTGCCCTTTTTTATTCGCCTTCGCGTGAAACCGCGCCTGTTAAATACCGGCTAAGGAACGGGGGTATTTTTTTTGTGGTAAGTTATTGAAATCAGTAGTATAATAATTTAAAAATTAAGAGGGTTCCTTCGCAAAATGAAGGATAGACTATAAATAGATATTTTAACATATTAATAAAAGATGGATTATCCGAGCGTATTTCATTTAGTCTCAGACATATCTAAAAAAACAGGGATATCTCTGGTTTTAATTGGAGGATTTGCCGTTAATTTTTATAAGTATACCCGGCAGACTGTAGATGTTGATTTTCTCATCAGAGAGCAGGATTTCCAGAAAATATTAACTTTGTTAGAAGCAGCTGGTTATAAGGTGAATTATAGCCAAGAAGCTTTTGCCCGGCTCATCTGCGCTAAAAGCTCCACCCTTTTGGATATTGATTTTATGTTTGTTGAGGAAGAGACCCTTGCTAAGATTATTAAGGATAGCCAAGAAATCAGTATCGCTGGTTGTGCGTTTAGCGTTCCCTCGTTAGAGCATTTAATTGCCCTTAAACTCCATGCAGTTAAATATAACCTCAAGCTTCGTTTGGCTAAAGACATACCGGATATTATTAATTTGATAAGAATTAATAAATTGGATGCAAAAAGCAAGAAATTTAAAGAACTATGTTTAAAATATGCAACAGAAGAAATCTACCAGAAGATTTTAGACGGTATTTAAAAAATAGACCCGGATGGATAAACTTAATTTACCTATAATCAAACAACCTACGCCTTTGCCAAAATGGCTATTAATGGATGAATATCTGGAATTCGTCAAATTTAACTTAAAATATACGGTGGATAGAAAAGTAAGCAGGCACTGGAAAAAGATGTTTTCTGTGAATGTGCCTTTTTCGTTGAAATGAAAAGGAGAAGGGAGTCAGTATGAAAAAATACCTATTTTTATTATTAGCGGCCATTTTAACTTTGGGTTGTGGCAGGCCAGTTGAAGAAAAAAAAGAGATTTTAGCCAAGATTAATAATTACGAGATTACCTGGGAGGAATTTGAGGGGGAGTTTAAGGCATCCAGCTACGGCTACACCGATACCGCGGAATCGAGAAAGGAATTTTTAAATACCCTGATTAACCGCAAATTAATACTTCAGGACGCCCAGAAAAAAGGGCTGGATAAGGATAAGAGTTTCCTGAAGATGATTGAAAGATTCTGGGAGCAGTCGCTTTTAAAAGTTGCACTGGATAAGAAAACCAAAGAGGTTGCCGGTTCTGTTATGGTAAACGATAAAGAAATAGCAGAGGCTTACGACAATCTGCTCAAAAGCGGCAAGACTGATAAATCTTACGACCAGATGTATCAGCAGATAAAGTGGGAAATTACCAGACAGAAAGAAACACAGGCAATGAACGAGTGGGTAGCGCAGCTGCGCAAAAAGGGAGAAATAAAAATAAATTTAGATTAATTCGCCCAAACAACTTACGAACACTTACGTTCCGTAAGTTGTGGGCTCATTAAAATAGGAGGCCTTAAGATGGATAATCCCAGGGTAATCCAAAAACGCAGGATTTATTTTATTGAAAAACGATTCCAGACAAACTTCATTTTGAAATTTTGTGTCTTAGTGGCTATCGGAGGGTTGCTTACCATAGGAATACTCTATTTTCTGGCGATGCGCTCAACTACCGTTTCTTTTGTGAATTCGCGCGTGGTGGTGCGCACTACTGCAGATTTTATTTTACCCATACTCATACAGACAGTAGCCATAGTGACAGTCTTGGTTGGCCTGGCTACCATAGTAGTGACGTTATTCGTTTCTCATAAGATTGCCGGGCCGTTATACCGCTTCAAAAAGGTAATGCAGGCTTTAGCAGAAGGGAATTTCTCAGACGATTTCCGGATTCGCCATCTTGACCAGTTGCAGGATTTAGCCGATGTTTTTAACGTAATGATTAGCAAAATAAGAACAGAACTTAAAACATTAAAAGATAACTTCCGTTCCTTAAAAGAAAAACTGGATAATATTTCCGAACATGAGATTGCCGAACATAAAAGGCCGTATTTGGGAGATGTAAAAAGGATAGCAGAAGAAGTAGATAAAATAATACATTATTTTAAGACTTAATGGCATTTATAAGAAAAACTTATAAGATAACAATAATTTTTGTTATTGCATTTTTCTTAAAGATAAATACCTCTTTTGCCGTCGATGACGGCTTTGGTGCGGCAAAAAAGATAGAAGGCAAGTATTTCACGGTTTATTATTCGCCGCAATTAGAAATACCCAAACTTTTACAACAGCTGAATATCAGTCCGTCGGATAACCTGCTGGTAGGCAGGCCCCTGGATCAAGGGTTAGGGCTGGCGGATATGTTAGATGTCTTATTTTTGCGGGCCTGCGATATACTAGATATGCATCTTTATAGTTTTCACGGCACAGTTAAAATCGGTAAAGATAGTATTCAGTTGAATAATATATACAATTATCTTTTTAGAAAGAATGTCGCTCCCCGCTCTTTTTATGTTTATGACCTGAATACGATTTATACCTCTGCCGATAATTTTAGCCGCGGCGTAATCGGCCATGAAATAGGCCACGCTGTGATCAGCCATTATTTTGTCGTCCAGCCCTCGGTAAAAATACAGGAAGTCCTGGCGATGTATGTGGAGTATCAGTTAAAAAGGTCAGGGCAGGGTAATTAGATAAATTTTAGATATGGCGGCGTAACTTGAGCCTGATAGAGTAGTCGGCTCACCCCGTTAGAAATTTCAGGCAGTCGAATTATTCTTATTTGGCGGCGTAGCTCAGTTCGGTAGAGCAAGCGGCTCATACCCGCTAAGTCAGTGGTTCAAATCCACTCGCCGTCATAAAGATTTCTAACGGGGCTCATACCCGATTTGTCGGTGGTTTAAATCCACCCGCCGCCATTTTACTTGTTGGCGGGGCAGTCCCCCGAAGGAGGGCCACCCGCCGCCACTTAAGTATAAAAGAGAGGATTTTAAATGAAGAAAAATAAAAAGATAAATAATACAAACTATTTAGATGTTTTTAATAGCCTTCCAGATATGGCCGCTATTATAGACCCTAAAACTCACATTATAGTTGATATCAATAATGCCTATCTCAAGAAAACAGGCCTATCAAGAAAAGATGTTATTGGAAGGAAATGCTATGAGCTAATCCATAAACGGTTTTCTCCTTGCAAGGGTACTTTAGAGGAGTGCCCTTTAAAAGAAACTTTAAAGACACATAAGGCCGCTACGGCTGAACACGTTCATTATGATAAAAATAATAGCCCTTATTATGTAGATGTGATTACTTCACTTATAAAGGGTCCTTCGGGCAAAAAAAATCTTATATTGCATATTTGTCGCATAGGCCCTTTGCTTAAAAAATTTAGTAAGTCAATGGATGAAAAAGGCAGAAAGTATATTATGCAATTAAGGAACCTTGCCATCAAAGACCCTCTTACCGGCGTTTATAATTACTGTTATCTTATGGAAAGATTGCCTATAGAAGTATACCGGGCAAAAAGATACAATGACCATTTTTCCTTTGCGTTCTTGGATATCGATTATTTTAAATCTATAAATGATGTGTATGGGCATCGTGTAGGCGACAGGCTTCTGGCAGAATTCGCTAATTTTATCAGGAGTTCTTTAAGGCAGAGCGATGTTTTAGCAAGGTACGGAGGAGAAGAGTTTGCAATTTTGATGACGCATACAGACAAATTAGGCGCGCAATATGTAGCTAACCGGCTAATAATTAAATTAAGCAGCCACATTTTTAAAATAGAAAAAACAGAAATTAAACTTAAGGTGGGTATGGGCATCGCCACTCTTTCTTCAGATGAATATTGCGACACTTATGATAAATTACTAAGCGCTGCAGATAAGGCTTTACAGAGAGCGAAAGAATCAGGGAGCAATGTAGTTGCCACTTATAGCGATTTATATAAAGATAAGAAGGAGGCTACTGATAAATTAAGCCCGTATGAAGAAATGAATGTTTTAAAGCGCAAGATTAACAGATTATCTGAGCGCGTAGACCGCGTAGTATTGGAGTCAATGTATGCCTTTTCAAAATCTATGGAGGCCAGAGACTATTATACCGCAGAACACGCGGAGGAAATGGTTGGCCTTGTTTTAAAAATCGGCAAAGAGATAGGTTTAAATCAAGAGATGCTTAATAATTTGGAAAGAGGCGCAATGCTTCATGATATAGGAAAAATCGGTATAAGTGATTCTATATTGAGGAAAAAGGCAAAACTCACGCCTGAAGAATACCAGATAATTAAGATGCATCCTAAGATAGGCGCAGAAATAATCCGTGCCATACATTTTTTGAAAGATGTTGTACCTGTAGTGTTACATCATCATGAGAGATGGGATGGCAAGGGTTATCCTTCAGGTTTAAAAGAAAGAGAAATTCCCCTGCTCGCTCGAATAGTCGGCATTGCTGACGTCTATCAAGCGCTTATTTCTGATAGGCCCTACCGAAAGGCATACTCTAAAAAAGAAGCTTTAGAGATATTAAAAAAAGAAGCAGGTACGCATTTTGATAAAGACCTGGTAGAGATATTGATAAGGTTAGAGAGTAAACCGGAAGAACGGTCCTCTGCTACCAAACCGAGACTGAGGTAGGGACGCTTCTGAGTCCGAAGCTAAAAGTGTCCCCCTTCACTAGAATCTTACATTTGGGGGACACTTCTCCGATTGGCCGAAGAAACGGTCCTCGATTGGGGCGGGACCTGTCCCTGTTTTACGATGATTTTAGATAAGGTAAAAAAGACCATTAAAAGATATGAGCTCATAGATAAAGGCGATAAGATTATTGTCGGTGTTTCAGGCGGGCCGGATTCGCTAACCCTCATTTTTTTATTAAATAGCCTAAAAAAAGAATTCAAGATTAGTCTGCATATTGCGCATTTAGACCATATGTTAAGAAAGGATTCTTATAAAGACAGGAAGTTTGTAGAAAGATTGGCCCACAAGCTTAAAATACCCCTAACCGTTGCCAAGGTCGATATCAAAGAATTAGCCAAAGCCGGCTCTCTTGAGGAGATTGCCCGAAACGCGCGCCTGGGTTTTTTATTTAAAGTAGCCCGGGATATAAAAGCAGACAAAATTGCCCTGGGCCATAATCTCGATGACCAGGCCGAAACCGTGCTCATGCGTATTATAAGAGGTGCGGGTTTATATGGATTATCAGGGATTTTACCCAAAAGAAACATTACAGGTTATCAGGTTATCCGGCCTTTAATAGAAGTAAAACGTCGAGAAATAGAAATCTTCCTGAAGAAAAAAAAAATTAAACCGCGAATTGATGCATCTAATTTAGAAGATATTTATTTCAGGAATAGGATTAGAAATAGACTGCTGCCTTTATTAGAGAAGGAATACAATAAAAATATTAAAGAAATATTGAGCAATATGGCGCAAAGCATAGGCTACGATTATGATTATTTAATGCGTGTAGCTCAACGGGCAATAAAAGGCGCAAAAACAAAGCTCAATCTTAAGAAGCTTACGAATCTGCATCCGGCAATACGCAGATTGGTATTACGGATGGATATTGCCAGAGTAAAAGGCAATACACGCAGGCTCACCTTTGCGCACATAAAAGAATTAGAAGATTTGATTTTTAACCGACCAGTCAATTCTATAGTTGACCTGCCTAAAGGAGTATCGGTAGTTAAGAAGAAAAATCAACTCTTTTTTTGCCGCAAGTAAGCGAGCACATAAGTTATGGGGCGCGATATTAAAGGATGTAAGCGACATAACTTATAAGTGCGAACTTATCCCGCAGCTAATCACTTCGTAGCTACAGGGATTAATTCGCAGACGCCTCGATAATCAAGAAATAGAAGGCTACAATTTATGTCGTAGCGAGTGAAACGAGCACTCCATAAATTGTCTGCTCATTTAAAATACTTGATTTTATAAATATTTAAATATATAATAAAATTTCTGATAGGAAGGAGAAAAATGGCAAATCATAATATTCCTAAGTCTAAGAAAAACAAGATACTTAGACGTTTTCCCTGGTTTTGGTTACTTATAATTGCTATATTTTATCTCTTAATTAATTCTTTAACCATACCTATGGCTGGACCAAAGGAGATATCTTATAGTGACTTTTACGGAATTTTAAAGGCTACTCCTGAGAAGATTAAATCTGTGGCCAAGATTGAATCTGTACTGCAGGGCGAATTTACCGACAACAGTAAATTCTTCTTAAATATCCCTGATAACGATACAGAATTACTTAGTCTTATGCGTCAGAATTTGAAGCATTTTGAAGTTAAGCCGCCACGTACTTTATGGACAAATTTATTGTATTCATTGGGCCCGGTGATTTTATTGATATTTTTCTGGTGGTGGATGGCTGCTCGAGGAGAACAGCTGGGGAACAAGATTATGGGTTTTGGTAAAATGCGGCCAAAGATGCATAGTGAAAAAGAAGGAGAAAAAGTTACCTTTAAGGATGATGTAGCAGGCGTAGATGAAGCCAGGGAGGAATTGCAAGAGGTCATTGAGTTCTTAAAAGACCCCAAGAAGTTCCAAAAATTAGGAGGTAAAATTCCTAAAGGCGTTTTGCTTGTAGGTCCCCCGGGATGCGGGAAAACTTTGATCGCTAAGGCAGTCGCCGGTGAGGCGGGGGTGCCGTTTTTCAGTATATCCGGGTCTGACTTTGTGGAAATGTTCGTCGGTGTGGGGGCATCACGCGTCAGGGATTTATTCGAACAAGGCCGTAAGGCAGCAAAGATTTCCGGCAAAGGCGCGATTATTTTTATCGATGAAATAGATGCTGTTGGACGCTTACGTTTCGCAGGTATCGGCGGAGGCCATGACGAGCGAGAGCAGACCTTGAATGCCCTTTTAGTAGAGATGGATGGCTTTGATACACAACAGGGCCTCATCCTCATTGCCGCTACTAACCGTCCAGATACTTTGGATCCTGCGATTTTACGCCCGGGCAGGTTTGACCGGCATATTGTGGTGAATCTCCCTGACATTAAAGGACGGGAGGAGATACTCAAGGTTCATACGCGTAAGTTGAAACTTGCTCCTTCTGTAGATTTAAAATCCCTTGCTAGCCAAACCCCGGGTTTCTCAGGCGCTGACCTGGCGAATCTGTGTAATGAAGCGGCTCTGCTTGCGGCAAGGTATAGTAAAGATGCCATTGAGATGGTTGATTTTGAAAAATCAGTGGAGAGGGTACTTATGGGCCCTGAGAAGAAGAGCCATATTATGTCCAAGAAAGAAAAGGAGATTACTGCGCTTCATGAGTCAGGCCATGCGTTTCTTTCCTTGCTTTTGCCTGAAGTAAATCCTTTAAAGAAAGTTTCCATAATCCCCCGAGGTTTGGCTGGCGGTTATACTTTTACTCCTCCGCTTGAAGACAGGCACTATTGGACGAAATCAGAGTTAATTTCCGAGATTGCGCTTATATTAGGTGGTCGTGCATCTGAGGAGATAAATTTAAATGAAGTTACTACAGGAGCGCAAAATGATTTAGAGATGGCCACACAGATGGCGCGGCGCATGGTTATGCAATTCGGTATGTCCGATAAATTAGGCAATGTTACTTTGGGAAGAAGGGAAGGGCTTATATTTTTGGGGCGCGATATCATGGAAGAAAAGAATTATAGCGAAGAAACCGCCCATCTGATCGACGAGGAAGTAAAGAGAATAGTTAATGAGGCTTATATAAAAGCAAAGAATTTATTGAATGAGAATTTAGATAAATTAAAGACTTTAGCCAATGCCCTCATAGAGAAAGAAGTCTTAGATGGCGAAGAAGTCAAACGCCTGCTCGGTATAGAGAAAAAAAATCTCACCTGAAAAAGACCGATGAGAATCCTCCAAATATCTAGCCCGCAAAATTTAAGGCAAATTTTGCAGGATATTAAAGTAGACAGTTATGGCATTAAGATTATGCTGCCCAAGGCGATCCAGTATCTAGTGAGGATAAATTCCCTACCTTGCATTAAGGCAAATATACTCAAACAAGAAATGCTTTCTTTAGGCGGTGATGTGGCAGTTGCCAGAGATGCCCTTACCGGTAAGGCTAAAAAGACAGATTGCCTTCTTATGGCAACCCTGTCTCAATTTAACCGCCTCACTGAGAAGTTAAATAAACAGCCTTTTGGCCTGGATAGATTGGCGCATGATTTATCCGACAGCCTTACCAATTATCAAAAGGATGAATTCAATCTTAATCTGGGTAGATATAAATTGGCCTTGAGGCAAGACAGGACCTATATTATGGGTATTGTAAATCTGACGCCGGATTCATTTAGCGCAGACGGCCTCTATCGTACAGCGTATAGCGTTAAGAGAATTGTTGAGTTCGTTGAGAAAATGGTAGATGATGGAGCAGATATTATTGACATAGGCGGAGAGTCAACCCGTCCAGGCGCCGAACCAATTCCCGTCAAGGAAGAATTAGAGCGTACAATGCCGATAATTAAGAAGATTGCCAGGAAAATCAAAGTCCCTATTTCCATCGATACTTATAAACCCGAAGTGGCAAGGCAAGCCTTGGATAATGGTGCGAGTTTAGTAAATGATATAACCGGCTTAAATAATAAAATGGCAAAGATAGTTTCCAAATATAAAGCAGGCGTAGTAATTATGCATATGAAGGGGAATCCGCGGACTATGCAGAATAACCCTGTTTATAAAAATTTGATTGATGAGATAATAGAGTATTTAGATAAGGCACTAAGTGAGGCTGTTGCTTGGGGTATAGACAGAGAAAGAATTATTGTTGACCCCGGTATCGGCTTCGGCAAAACGCTTGAGCATAATTTAGAGATATTGAAGAGATTAAAAGAATTTAAAGTCTTAGGCAGGCCTATATTAGTGGGCCCATCCCGGAAATCCTTCATCGGTAAAATATTAAATGTGGGTCCCCAAGAAAGAATTTTTGGCACTCTATCTGCCTGCGTATTAGCGGTTAAAAACGGCACAAACATAATTAGAGTTCATGATGTCAAAGAAGTAAAACAGGCATTAAGAGTCGCGGGGGCAATAATAAATTGCTAAACTGTCAAATTGTTAAACTGTCCATAACCAATATAGCAATTTAGCAATATAACAATTTAACAATAAAAATATGTGGAAACCCATAGTTGAAATTATTATACTCTGGTTTGTGATTTACCACATTATGCTTTTTTTTGAGGGCACGCGCGCAATACAGGTTTTGCGTGGAATAATTATTCTTTTGGTTGCCTTTTTCTTATTTCAGAGGTTAGGCTTAGAGATACTGGATTGGTTGTTTACAAAATTATTCGGCATATCAGTTATTGCTATGCTTATTATCTTCCATCCGGAGATAAGGCAGGGGTTAGCGCGGTTAGGCCAGCGCCACCTATTTGGGACGAGCTTACGAGAGGAAGAGTTGGATTATATATTAAAACAGACAGGTGAAGCAGCCGAAAATCTCTGCAAGAACAAGATTGGCGCGCTTATTGCTATAGAGAAGAACGACCCGCTTACTGCCTATATCGAAAGCGGCGTTCTTATTGATGCGCGTGTATCTTCGGATTTAATTGAGAATATTTTTACACCTAATAGCCTGCTTCATGACGGGGGTTTAATTATACAACACGGCCGTATTATTGCTGCCGGCTGCCTATTCCCTCTTACGGAAAATCAGGATTTAAGCCGCATATACGGCACGCGGCACCGCGCTGCGTTGGGTTTGAGCGAAGAAACTGATGCCGTAGTTATCATTGTTTCCGAGGAGAGGCAGGATATGTCTTTGGTGTATCGCGGTAAATTATACAAGGATTTAAGCAGGGAAAATATGCTTTCCAAGATTAAAGAGATTATAAGACTTAAGAAAGACGATGCCTAAAGAGAAGATTAGCATTGGTTATCGCATTGGACACTGGTTTACGTATCATCCCTGGCTTAAACTCATTGCGCTTATATTGGCGGTTATGGCCTGGTTTTATGTTCAGGGTGAGATAAAATATATCGATTACTAAGTGTATAAGTTTTTAAGTGTGTAAGTGTGTAAGAAGAAAACTTAAACACTTTACACTTACAAACTTTACACTCCGAGCAAAGCGAGGTTATGCTCAATTTAGGCGTAAATATTGATCATGTGGCAACTTTAAGAGAAGTCCGCCATGGCATTGAGCCAGAGCCGGCATTCGCAGCTTTAATTGCTCAAACAGCCGGAGCTGATAGTATAGTCGTGCATTTAAGAGAAGACCGCCGGCATATTAAAGAAAGGGACCTGTATATTTTAAAAGAAATAGTTCGGGTAAAATTAAATTTAGAGATGTCTGTCGCTTCCGACATCGTTGCTATTGCCTGTAAAGTAAAGCCTGACCAGGCAACTCTGGTACCTGAAAAAAGGCAAGAGTTAACTACCGAAGGCGGTTTAGATGTGGTATCTAATTTTAAAAAGATAAAACAGGTAGCAGGTAAATTAGAAAAAAGCGGGATTACAGTAAGTTTATTTATCGATCCCGACAAAAAACAGATTGACGCTGCAAGAAAATCAGGGATAAGGATGATAGAGTTGCATACCGGCCGCTATGCTGATGCCGGGGATAAAAAAGGACAGGCTAAATATTTCAAAGAATTAGAAACCGCAGTTAGATATGCCAGAGGTAAGGGGCTGCATGTTTTTGCCGGGCACGGCTTAAATTATTATAATGTGTCGAGGGTGGCTAAAATTAAGGGCATAGAAGAGTTAAATATCGGTTATTCTATCGTGTGCCGTGCTGTGCTGGTGGGTTTGGAACGGGCAGTTAAAGAAATGAAGACGTTAATTAATGGTTAAATTGCTAAATTGTTAAATTGCTTCAACAGTTTAACAATTCAACAGTTTAACAGTTTAACAATGAAAATAGTCGGAACCGGAGTAGATATAACTGAAGTAACGCGCCTGCGCAAAGCAGTAGAAAAATGGGGCCAAGATTTTCTGAGTCGCATATTTAGTCAGGAAGAATTAGAGAATGCGAAAACCAGGGGTAGTTTACCCCGCCCTTCCTCTATTATAGAGGTGTTTCGAAGTAAGGAAGGGCGGGGTTTATACCAGCATCTCGCAGGCAGGTTTGCAGCTAAAGAGGCAGTGTTTAAGGCGCTGGGCGATGCCAAATTAAACTGGAAAGACGTCCAGATTTTAAATGATAAAGATGGCAAACCCTGTTGTATGATTTTAAATGGCAAGGGAAAGTCGATAGATGTACACATTTCTATTTCCCATGTGAAAAATTATGCAGTTGCCAACGCTATTATTACGCAGAAGACCTAATGCCCACAAGGGCGATTTTGGGCATATTTTTATTTTAGCTGGTTCTGCAAGATTTTCGGGAGCTGCGGTTTTATGTAGTGAGGCAGCTATGCGTTCAGGAGCCGGGTTAGTTACGCTGGGTATTCCTAAAAGCTTAAACAGCACAATAATAAAAATAAAACCCAAAGAAGTAATGACATTTCCTTTGCCTGAAACCAGCGATGGCACGCTAAGCCTGAGTGGATATAAAAAGATTAAAGATTTCGTAAAAAAAGTTGATGTATTAGTGGTTGGGCCGGGCCTTACTCAGAATAAATCAACGCAGGGCTTAGTGCGGAAAGTAATATCTAAAATAGATAAACCTATGGTTATCGATGCAGATGGGCTTAATGCATTGGTAGGCCATCTAAAGATGCTATACGCTATACGCTATACGCTATACGCTAAAATATTAACGCCTCATCCGGGTGAAATGGCAAGGTTAATGGGTATCAGTATAAAAAAAGTTCAGGGTAACAGAAAAGATATTACCAAGAAATTCGCTAAAGATTATAAAGTAACTGCAGTTTTAAAAGGGCACAATACTGTAGTTGCGGATTATAAGAGTAATCTGTATGTAAATAAAACCGGTAATCCCGGAATGGCTACTGCAGGAAGCGGTGATGTTTTGACTGGGATGATTGCGGCTTTTTTGGCTCAAGGCTTAACTGCCTTTGAGGCATCGAAATATGCAGTTTATCTGCATGGGTTAGCAGGAGACTTAGCCGCAAAAGAAAAGACGCAAATCAGCTTGATTGCCTCGGATATAATAGATAAGATTCCCGAGGCAATAAAGTTGTGTTCTTAGATATATAGTTAATTTTGCTGGCGTAGCTCAGTAGGTAGAGCTCCTCACTTGTAATGAGGGGGTCGCCCGTTCGATTCGGGTCGCCAGCTTAATAAAGTAATTTTGATTTTTGATATTGTATGGGCAGGTACCTAAGTGGCCAAAAGGGACAGACTGTTTAAAGGCAGCGTTCCGAAGAAATTCGGGATGGAAAAGTAGGTGAATTCAGGGAACCCCTTTACATTTAAAAGGTTAAGGGCAATCCTGAGCCAAGCCCCGCATATGCGGGGAAGGTGCAGAGACTAAGCGCCTACTACCTAAAGCCGATAGCCTGTTTACAAACAGATAGGCCAAGGTAATGAGATAGTCCAAGCCTCAGGGTAACCTGGGGGCACTTGAAATCTGTTGCGCTTGCGCTTCGAAGGTTCGAATCCTTCCCTGCCCACCATTTTGTTACAGCGAACGACGCGGGCATAGCACAGAGGAAGTGCAGTAGCCTTCCAAGCTACCTACACGGGTTCGAGTCCCGTTGCCCGCTTAGAATTTTCCTCGTATACAGAAATAGGGAAAATTCATCCCGAAGCCTGCTCCGAAATTATCGAAGAGAATTTCGGAGTGTTTAGGCGAGGGATAAAACCAATTAACCATAGACGAAAGATAAAAATGATGGATAAAGAATTTTTAGAGCCGGTATTTATCGATGCCTTTGATTTGGATGATGCCTGGTTTCAGTGCCTATCTGAGATACTGGATAAAGGGCATGTCTATACCATAACCCGGGGCAGTTATGAAGGACAGAAACGCCTGGAGTTTGATTTTGCAGTGGTGAGAATCAAAAAACCAGCGCATCAAATTATCCCCATAATCCCGGAGGGAATGAGTATTCCTGCGCCCACAGATATGGAATATATCCAGGGTTATTTAAATTACCTCATGACTGGAGTAAAAACCAAGACCGAAGATTATACATATGGAGAGAGGTTAGTTGAACCTAAAGTAAAAGTAAAACAAAATATTGACGGCAAAGATATGGTTAAAGAAATGCCTCTAAATGTAAATCAGATTGAAGAAGTATTAAGGATTTATAAAGAACGGGGGTTTGGGACAAACCAGGCAATAATGGAGATTGGCATGCCTTCTGATATAAAGTTAACTGATCCGCCCTGCCTGCGGCTTATAGATACAAGGGTGCGCTATGGAAAGCTGCATTTTATTTTATATTTTCGCTCCTGGGATTTATGGGGCGGGTTTCCTTCTAATCTAGGCGGGTTAGAGTTAGTAAAGCAATATATGGCGCAAGATATCGGTGTGGGTGACGGCGAGATTATCGCTGTCAGCAAAGGCCTGCACCTTTATGAATACAGCTGGGAGTTAGCAAAGCTCAGGACAAATAAACCCCGCCCTTTCTCATTAGAAGGGATACTTTAGATTAAGAAAGGGCGGGGTAAACCCAAACCTTCTTCGCTGCAAAATTTAGGAGTAAAATAATTGATATGGAATACGAAGGACCGGAGAGGCGTAATTTTGTGAGGCTGGATTATAGAATACCTCTTGCCTATAAAGTATGCAGCGAGGAAACTATTAATAAATTGCTCCAGGGTTATGCTGCAGATATAAGCCAATCGGGACTGCTTTGTAATATGAAAGAGAGAGTGAATCAGGACGATATCTTATGGCTTTCTTTTGACAAGAGCACGTTAAATATTTTTGAGGAGATAGAAAGAAGAAGCCTGATTTATCAAAACGGCATTATTGGTAAGGTAGTGAGAGTAGAACAAAAAAATGATAATACTTACAATATCGGAGTTCAATTTATCACGCGCGAAGAAAAGAACTTAACCGATATCTATCCGAGGTTTCATTTTATAGAGAAACAGTTTGAAGGGGAAAATAAACCCCGTTAGAAATACCAAAGCTCTTAGGTAAAAAACAATATTTCTAACGGGATAAACAATAATGCGTAAACTGCGTATTTCTATTTTAGGCGATGGCGGTTGGGGAACCGCTCTGGCAATTTTATTGCACCATAAAGGTCTTAAGGCCAGCCTTTGGGGTGCTTTTCCAGATTATGTTTCTTATTTAGATAAAAAAAGAATAAATACTAAATTTTTACCTCAAATTAAAATACCCAAAGATATAGAAATCACCTCAAACTTAAATAATGCAATCTACGATAAGGAATTAATAATTTTTGCCATACCCTCACAATATCTGCGCAGGGTTTTAAAAATGATTCATCAGCTGGATTGTCCTAGAGAAGTTATATATTTAAGTGTAATCAAAGGCATAGAGACAGGTTCACTTAAAAGGATGTCCGAGGTAATACATGAAGAAATAGGTAATGTAAAACTGGCAGTCCTCTCTGGCCCAACCATTGCTTATGAAGTAGCTAAAGAAATACCTACGACGGCAGTAATTGCGTCTTACGATAAAAATTTAAGAAAATACCTGCAAGGTATTTTTATGACAGAGCGGTTTAGAATTTATACAAATGACGATGTTATTGGTGTAGAATTAGGAGGCAGCCTTAAGAATATTATTGCTATTGCTTGCGGTATATCCGATGGTTTAGGATTTGGGACGAATACAAAGGCAGCTCTTTTATCGCGCGGACTGGTGGAGATTTCGCGGTTAGGCTATGCTATGGGAGCAAGGGTGAGGACTTTTAGCGGGATAAGCGGGCTGGGTGATTTAGTGACTACCTGCGTTAGCCCTTATAGCCGAAATAGATTTGTGGGTGAGCAAATCGGCAAAGGGAAGAGCTTAAAGCAAGTAAAAGCTCGTATGCAAATGGTAGCCGAAGGCGTACTTACTACGCAATCAGCATACGCATTGAGTTTGAAATATAAGGTGGATATGCCTATAACAAAAGAAGTTTACAGCGTTCTTTATAAAAATAAATCTCCTGAGAGAGCAGTTCGTGATTTGATGAGCAGGGAGAGAAAAGAGGAATAGACGGGGAGTAGCGCAGTTTGGCTAGCGCGTTTGAATGGGGTTCAAAAGGCCGTGGGTTCAAGTCCCACCTCCCCGACCAGATATAACTCGGTGCATTTTTTGAAGATAAAGAACGATTTTTAAAATCCTTTTGCGCCAAAGAATTTTCACCATAACTTCTTTTATAATAAGGAATTAAATCAAAGGGCTTTTTGAAATCCAAAATAATTTTTCTGTCCAGCAGGCGGCGGTTCGTTCCAATTTTTTCCACCAAAGACTTAATTTCGTAATAATCTTCTGATGAGACAAGTTTCTCGGCTGAGCAAGCAAGATTTATCCATTCCCGCAATGGTTCGTTCCAATTGTTTCCCTTTCGCCCAAAATCCCGCTTTCTCTCTAAAAGTTCAGTCTTCAGCTTAACTAACTCATCTTTCTTTATAAGATAGGTTTCCTTTTCAATTGTACCATCAAGGAAAGCATTTACCAATTTATCCAGCTTTTCATCGGTTTCCTTAATCTTAAATTCCAGATTTTGGGCGAAAGACTGTGAAGACTGGACTTGTTCTTTCTCCCAAATATCCACCTGCGCCCGCATCTTCTCAGTCCAGTCCTGGCAAAGAGCGACTTTTGAAAGTTCGTCTCTTAGCTGAGTAGCTAGTAAATTTTCTCTTAGGTATCTTTGAGAGCAGGGGCCAAGCCTTTTAGTACAACGATAATATCTGTAAGTGCCACCGCAACCGTGAGCATATTGGGCGGTAATTGCTGCGCCACACTCGCCACACCTTAATAACCCCACAAAAGGAAAGTTATGGCTTTTCTTACTTTTTCTGGGCTTGGCTCTATCTTTGAGTATCTTTTGCACTATTTCAAAAGTCGCTCGGGAAACAATTGGCTGAAATTTTCCCTCATAGGTTTCGCCGTTATGCACAATTATCCCGGTATAGATGGGGTTAGAAAGCATGTGTTTAACTACTGCTTTACACAGCCGCTTTCCTGTCTTGCTTGCCACGCCCAAAAACTTAAGGCGTTCGGCTAAACTTTCTAAGGTGTGTCTTCCTTGGCTAAATTCCTCAAAGGCTCTTTGGATGACTCTTGCTTTGGTTAGATCCGGCTCAATGTTTCGTGTCTTAGCGTTATTGGTGTAGCCAAGGGGTGCTAAGCCTGTCCATTCGCCACGCCTAAGTTTTTGGCGTATCCCACGCTTTACATTTTCCGCTAAGTTATCTGAATAATATTTACTTTGGCCAAAGGCGACCTGAAGCATAAATAATCCTTGTGGAGTTGGCTCAAACCAAAAAGTAGGGAAGCGCAAAGAAACCAGCTTTCCGGTATCAATAAGATAAATGATTTGTCCGCCATCAACAGAGTTTCTTGCAAGACGGTCGGGATGCCAGGCTAAGAGACCCACGGCTTCATTGCTTTCCTGTATCTTAGCAATCATCTTATTAAAAACTTCTCGTCCGGGTTTCTTTGCGCTCTTGCTTTCAATAAACCTTTCGGTTATCTCAAGTTTTTCACGCTTAGCGCATTCTTCTAATTCCACAAGCTGAGCCTCGATAGACATAACTTGTCTTTCTTCGTCTTCGGTACTCTTACGCGCATAGAGTAAATATTTTGTTTTCATAGCCACACCTCCAAGTTATTGGTCGCCTTTGACTCTTAGAATGTAAAGCGTGGGATAGAGAAACTTGCCTTAAGCGACTTCAAGAAAAAATTGGAAAACAAATAATTTTTAACCTGAGATAGTTAAAAATTTTTTGTTAATCCCGCTTTAGCGGGATTACGAACCGTCGCCTGCTGGATAGAAAAATTATCTTTGATTTCAAAAAGCCCTTTGATTTAATTCCTTATTATAAAAGAAGTTATGGTGAAAATTCTTTGGCGCAAAAGGATTTTAAAAATCGTTCTTTATCTTCAAAAAATGCACCGAGTTATATCTGGTCGCAGCTATTAAACGCTGCTCGAACTTATTTTGAATCGATAGCAACTAAAATTTAATCTATGGCACCGCGCCGATGGCGCTCCCATATCTCCCGCGCCCCGCTCGGCTTCTGTGGGCAGAAGC
>Ga0210051_1002758_pt1 | contig 17637 bp, 21 predicted proteins | sample CryGey092014_all_FD_185464 | JGI IMG/M metagenome (GOLD analysis project Ga0210051, IMG submission 185464) | Groundwater microbial communities from aquifer - Crystal Geyser CG23_combo_of_CG06-09_8/20/14_all (SPAdes) (version 2) | ecosystem: Environmental > Aquatic > Deep subsurface > Groundwater... | reverse complement strand
CTGATGAGACCCCTTTCCCGAGCATTAACGAAGCCTTTGGCTGTTAATAATTTGTTCCATTCAATTACTTCGGCTTTAATAAATTTAGTTTCAAAATCGCTATGAATCACTCCTCCAGCTTGAGGAGCTTTTGTTCCTCTTTTAATGGTCCAGGCTCGAGTTTCATCTTCGCCGGTCGTAAAAAAAGTGATGAAATCCAAAATTTTATAGGCCATTTTAATCAAGTCGTCAATTTTTGTTTTTTCTATGTTAAGTTCTTTTTTTTCTTCGGCCAAAAGTTCTGATGTTTCTAGCTCTTCTTTTAAATTCATTAAAATATAAGAAGCGTTCAGGTTTTTAATTTTTTCTAATAATTCTTTAGAGATTTCTATTTTGTCAGAATTCAAGAGATAAATGGTTGGTTTATTTGTTAAAAGTTGAAGAGAGTTGATAACTTGTTTGGTTCTTTCCTCGTTTTGCCGAAGATCCTGAGGAACCCTGACGAAGGAAAAAAATTGATTAGCTAACCTGCCTTGATCAAGATGAGTTTTAAGTGGTAAAAGGACCGTTTCTTCAAAAATTGCTTCTTTGTCTCCCGTTTTAATATCTTTTGCTATATTTTCTAATCTTTTATTAACAGTTTCTAAATCTTTAAAAATTAATTCTGTATTAATAGTGTCAATGTCGCGTAAAGGGTCAATTTTTTTTTCTACATGGACAATGTCTTCTTTCTCAAAACAGCGAACGATATGAATAATTGTCTTTGTTTCTCGAATGTGAGAGAGAAACTGATTGCCCAAACCTTCGCCAATGCTAGCGCCCTTAATCAATCCAGCAATATCCACAAATTCCACAATCGTTGGAATAATTTTACGGGAATGGAAAAAATTAGCCAATTTTTCTATTCTCTCGTCAGGGACCTTAACGATCCCTTTATTTGGTTCGATAGTGCAAAATGGGTAATTAGAGATATTAACTGGTATTTTAGTGAGAGCTTTAAAAAGGGTTGATTTACCGACATTAGGCAAACCAATGATGCCAATAGAAAAAGACATAGACTCCAACTTATTTTAGAGAAATTTCTTTTTTTTCTGAATTAATAGAAATTTTTAAATTTAAAAATTTTTCTAATAGCCAGATATGGGTTAGCAAATGATTAGTGATTTTTGAAGTGGTAAAAGCAAATGGTTTTTTGCTTAAAGATAGATAAAGAATTATTTGATCAGCCAAATAATGATGGAGAGCTTTTTCTGAAAGCCAGTATTCCTTAAATTCTTCCGCTACTTCCTCTCCTACTCTTTCTGCTGTTTTTCCTATCTTCCCTAAACTTGAAAAACCAGCGATTAAATTATTTTCAAAAATTAATTTTAAAAAAAGAAAAGTGCCAGGAGATAAAGTTTTTACTTCTTCAATTTTTATTTCCGGTTCTGGCTTACCTCTGAGGGACAAATTATTTTGTTTAATTTTTTTAATTAAAGATTCTTTTTGCCTTAAGGCAATCGAAATGGGTAGGTTAGCGACCGCAGATAAGCCTGTAACATTCTTTAGTTCTCCACGTTCTAAAAAATTTTTTGTTTTAATCTCTGATGGTTCAATAAAGAGTCTAATTCTGCCGCCTCCTTTTGGGAAAAAACCCCATTTTTCTAAATTTACTTTGACCTTTAAGTTAAGATTTTTAAGTATTTTTAAGAAAACTTCATTGAAATAATGAAAAGGCGGGGCTAAAGGATTATGCGTGCCGCCAATGATTAAAATTTCAGATGGTCGATGACTATAAACCAAAGGGAGTAAAATGGTTTGGGCAACAAGGGTTGTCGAGCCAGCGGTACCAATATCAAATTCATATTTTCCCGGCCTTATGTCTTTAGGTTTAAATCTTAAAAAATTTGAATTTAAAAAAGCGCCACTTGTTTTAGCTCCGGAAATTTTTTGCGCGGCCTCAACACAAACTAAATGCTGTTTTTGAAGGCCAGAATTTTTTCTTTTAGCCCTGATGTTGAAAATCTCAATTACTTGACCGGTTAAAACAGATAAAGATAAACTTGTACGGAGAATTTGTCCGCCTCCCTCACCAAAGCTTCCATCTATGTGCAGCATATCTTAATTATAATGAAAACTTGTTAAAAAACAACTTTATTATCCTTAATCAAAAACTTCCAAGGTTTTTTTGACCAATAAGGACCAGCGTAATCAATCCCTATTCTCAGTCCTCTTTTTATTTGAGATGGTTTGATTTTGACTCCCCTGTCTTCAACGAAAAGAATAGGATTTTTAGAACAGAGATCATAACTATAAAAGGATTTGTCTAATTTAAGAGCTTGGCAGAGCATGCCTGGCCCACCAGTTAATTTTTTCAAAAATTTTTCTTTATTTTTTAACTGACCCCCTTCTAATTTTCTATTTTTTACCATTAAGTTAATTCCTTCTGTCGGCTTTAGGGCTCTGATTAAAACACATTCAGGTTTGTCTTTTTTAAAAGTTGAAAAATTCAATTGCCAATACATACCATAGACAAGATAAATATAAACATGACCACCTTCTAAATATTCTGCCCTATTCCTCGTTGTTTTTTTACCAAGATAGGAGTGAGAAGCTTTATCTTCAGGGCCTTTGTAGGCCTCGGTCTCCGTGATCATGCCAGAAATTTTTTTACCTTTCTCTATTCTAACCAAATATTTTCCCAAAAGTTCTTTAGCCACCTTTATTGTTGGTTGAACAAAAAAACTTCTTTTAAGTTTCTTTTTAATCATTTAATAATCAATTTTTTAGCCATTTTCTTCAACTTTTTAAGATCAGCCTGAGGCCCTAATTGCGTACTAATATATCCTTGATAACTATCGAAGAATATTCTTTTTTTAGATGTAATTTCTTCAAATTTTTTATTTAAGCCGTATAAAGGATAGAGCTTGAGATGAGCATGATTAACACCCATTCCTTCCATCACCATCGCTACTCTTTTTACTTTTAAGCCTTTTTCTAAAATTTTAGCAACTTTTTTGGTGGCTAACATAAATTTTTGATAAATTTTTTTAGGTATTTTAAAGGCATAAGAGTCGTAATGTTTTTTTGTTAAAACCAAGGTCATTCCTTTTGTATTAGGATTGACGTCTAAAATTGCTAAAAAATCTTTATCTTCCCAAATTTTAGCTGAATCAATTTCTCTTTTGATAATTTTACAAAAGATACAATTTTTCATAAAGTTCAAATATGTGTATGAAGTCTCTCGCCCTTACTCGAGATGAGTGAGAGCGTTTCACGAATTGTTCAACGCTCTCAAGTATAATTTATTTTTTTTGATATAATTAAAAATTTCGACCGGTAAAAATTTATTTCTTTTTTTTCCTTTTTTTATTTCTTCCCTTATTCGTGTTGCCGAGACTGGGATATTTATATTGAGTTTAATAACTTTTTTAAGAAATTTTTCTGACCTTTCTTTAAATTCTTTAGGTAAAAATTTTAGACTAAAAGGATGGGTTTTGCGGCTAGCCACAATAAATTGCGCTTCATTCAACATTTTCAAACCATTATATTTCCATTTTCCTTCAATCATTTCTCTAAAACTATCTTCGCCGAGAATCCAATAAATTTTATAACCAGGATATCTTTTCTTAAGATATTTGATTGTTTCAAGAGTATAGGATTTTTTGCCTCTTTTGCCTTTCCTTATTTCATAGTCGGAGATTTCAAAGTTAGGATTGTCTTTTGTCAAAATTTTAATCATCGCTAATCTGTCTTCTGTTTTAGCTAAATCAGTTTTTTTTAAAGCGGGTATGCCACAAGGCATAAAAATAATTTTTTTAAGTCCTGTTATTTTTAAAGCCTTTTTTGCCAAGATCAAATGAGCCAAATGAGAAGGATTAAAAGCGCCTCCTAAAATACCAATTTTTTTAACTTTTGTTTGAAAATTCATACCTTCGGCTTGAAATTAATCTTTTTTGTGTTATAATTAAAATTGTTGAGAGCGTTTCACGAATTGTTCAACGTTCTCAATTATAAAGCAAATTAAAGACTATGTCAAAAGATTTAATAGCCAAAATAAAAGCTAAAAAAAGAATAGAAAAATTGAGGAAAGAAATAGAACATCACGATTATTTGTATTACGTGCTTGATAAGCCAGAGATCTCTGACGCAGCTTACGACACACTGAAAGAAGAATTGACTGAATTAGAGAAACGCTTTCCTGAACTTATTGATCCCACCTCCCCTACTCAACGAGTCGGCGGCGAACCTTTAAAAGAATTTAAAAAAGTAAAACATAAAATTCCAATGTTGACACTTAACAATGCTATGAATGAAAATGAATTTAAAGAGTGGGACAAGAGAATAAAAAAATTGTTACCGGCGATAAAAAATTTAGATTATTTTGTCGAGTTGAAAATGGACGGCTTGGCCATCAGTTTAGTTTATAAAAATGGTGTTCTCTCAAGGGCTTCAACCAGAGGAAATGGTTATGTGGGAGAAGAGGTCACTTCCAATATCAGAACAATTAAATCTATTCCTTTAAAAATCAGAATTGATGCTCTTAAGCCAAAATACAAAGTGCCGCAGGAAATTGAAATTAGGGGAGAAGTTTACATGGAGAAAAAATCTTTTGAAGAGTTAAATAGAGAGCAAAAAAAGAAAAAAGAGCCGTTATTTGCCAACCCCAGAAATGCAGCAGCCGGCTCTATTAGACAACTTGATCCTAAAATTATCAGCCAAAGAAATTTGTCTTTTTTTGGTTATGACCTGGCTACTGATTTAGGTCAAAAGACGCATCAAGAAACTCATGAGTTAATAAGAACTTTAGGCCTGCCAGAAAATCCCTTTAACAAATACTGCAAAAATTTAGAAGAAGTCCTAAAATTTCATGAAAAAATTTTAAGAAAAAGAAAAAGTCTTCCTTACGAAATTGACGGGATAGTGATTAATGTTAACAAAAATGACTTATTTAAAAAATTAGGTTTCGTGGCGAGAATGCCAAGAGGAGCGATTGCCTTTAAATTTCCAGGAATTGAAGCCACGACCAAAATAAAAGATATTATTATTCAAGTTGGGAGAACTGGCAAAATAACTCCGGTGGCCATACTTTCTCCAGTCAAGGTTGGCGGCGTGACTGTTTCCAGGGCCACTTTGCATAATGAAGATGAAATAAAACGATTAGGAGTAAAAATTGGCGACACGGTGATCATTAAAAGAGCTGGCGACGTCATTCCCGACATCGTTAGACCAATTGAATCTTTAAGAACCGGCGAAGAAAAGGAGTTTAAAATACCTAAAAATTGTCCTTTTTGTTCTTCGAAACTCATTAGAAAAGAAGGCGAGGTTGATTGGTATTGTCCAAATAAAAATTGTTTTGCGACCAGAAAAAGATCTCTCTATCATTTTGTTTCAAAAAAAGCTTTTGACATTGTTCATTTAGGGCCTAAAATTATAGACAGACTGCTTGGAGAAGGGTTGATTAAAGACGCGGTTGATATTTTTAAATTAGAAGCAGGAGATATTACTCCTCTTGAGAGATTTGCGGAAAAATCAGCGCAAAATTTGATAGAGGCAATAGAAAAAACAAAAACAATTCCCCTTTCAAGGTTTATCTATTCCTTAGGTATTCGCCATGTCGGCGAAGAAATGTCTTTTGATTTGGCTGATTATTTCGCTTCTCTTGAGCAAATTAAAAAAGCAAGTTTTGAGGAAATAAATAAAATCCCCAATATTGGAGATGTGGTGGCAAGAAGTATTTATCAATGGTTTAGAAACAAAAAAAATTTAAGATTTATTGATGGTTTATTAAAAGAACACATAAAAATAATTTCCCCTTCTAAAAGAGAAACAAAATTAAAAGAAAAAACATTTGTTCTGACCGGCACTCTTAAAAGCATAACCCGTGATGAAGCAAAAGAAAAAATTAGATTACTTGGCGGAGATATTTCTTCTTCTGTCTCTTCTGAAACTGATTTTGTGGTGGTTGGCGAAAATCCAGGTTCTAAGTTTGAAGAAGCAAAAAAAATAGGAGTTAAAACTATTTCCGAAGAGGAATTTTTAAAGATGATTAAAAAGAAATAATTTTTAAAACGCCTAGAGAGGTTAAAAGAACAATTATTCCTGCGATAAGGACGCCTAAAAAAATAAAAAAAGCGGCCTTTTTTATTTTAATCCCTAAAAGATAAGCCAAACAACAGGCCGAATAAGCGCCAGTGTAAGGCAAAGGAATGGCCGTGAAAAGCATTAAACCCAAAGGGCCATATTTATCTATTAATCTTCTCTTGGCTAAAGTTTTTTTAAAAAGCCAATTAAAAAATTGATTGGGAATTTTAAATTGTCTTAAAAAATTTGTCATGAAATTTAAAAAAAAGAACAAGGGCAAAATAATAATTCCATTACCAATGATAGCTAATAAAAAGGTTTTCAGAGGACCGAAACCATAATAAAAACCTAAAGGTATCCCCCCTCGCAATTCACTAATTGGTAGAGCAGAAACTAGAATCACGAGCAACTCTTTGTTGAACATAATTATTTTCCTTAATCGCGGCCTCTTTTTTTATTATTTTGACTTTTGCCATATTGGTGTTTGTCGTCAATGACATCTTTTTTTTGCCAATCTTTAACCCACTGATCAACGGAAAAAATTTTTATTTGACCATTTTCTCGCGAACAAATAACTTTTTTCAGGCCGGCATTAATAATTTCTTTTTTACAAATAAAACAAGGGAAAGCATCTATTTTTTCACCGTTTAATTTTTCGCCATAGATATAAATGTCTCCCTTCAAAAGACTGACCCCGGCTCTCGCAGCATTGATGATTGCATTTTGTTCAGCGTGAACTGAGCGACAAAGTTCATATCTTTGACCATGAGAAATTTTTAAATGGTCTCTCAAACATTTTTTTCTTTCAAAACAGTCTTTTGTTTTTCTTGGCGCTCCAACGTAACCGGTGGCCACGACTTGATCGTCCTTCACAATAATAGCACCAAGTCTGTTGCGAAAACAAGTGGCGCGCCTGGCTACTTCTTTAGCAATCATTAAATAATATCTGTCTTTTGTGGGTCTCATAATATTTAGTTTAGCATTATTTATATTTTTCGATAGTCTTTAAAACTTTGGGTAAAGAATTAAATTGCCTAATCAAAAAATTTGGTTTGGCTTTACGTAAGTTTTTTATTTTATCCCAACCAAGGATAGCGACGGAATAAATGTCAAGAGATTTGGCTGCTTTAATATCGCTTGCTAAATCGCCAATATAAATTATTGGTGATTTTTTGTTTTTGAATTTATTTTTAAAATATCTTAAGGTTTTAATTTTAGACTCACTAATTTTATCTTCTGGCGTAATAATTTCCTGCCAAAGATTAAAAATTCCGTGGATTTTTAAATATTTAAAAGTCGAAAAACGATCAGCATTAGTTCTTAAAATTAAAAGGTGTTTTTTGGCCAATTTTTTAAAAAAATTTGGTTGACATCTTAATTTCATCATTTTTAAACCAATGGTTCTTTTTAAAAAATCAACTTCTTCTTCAATTTTTTTGTTTAATTTTTGATTCTTTTTTCCTATTAAATTTTCAATGACTATTTTTGCTGGCGGACCAAAATGAGGAGCGATTTGTGAGTAGGTAAAAGAAAAACCATATTTTTTAAAAGCTTTTTTAAAAACAAAGAGATTCATTTTTTTAGAATGAACAATTGTACCATCAAAATCGAAAATAAGAACCATATATTATTGACTAAAAATTTCTTTGCCTGTTTTCCAATAACTTTCATCGCCTTTGGTTTTTCGCCAATACCACCATTCGACTCCCCAAAGATAGATTTTGTTAATGCCTGTCTTTTGGGCAAATTTAAAATTATTTTTCAAATCTTTTGTGCTAAAGTGTTTCACCTGTTCATCAAAAGGTATTTTAACAATCGACTGTTTCCTTTCTGCCCATGGTTCGACTTGCAATTCAGAGATAATCACTTCTTTAGTCTTTGAAAAATTTTTAACGACGAAAGCTCGAAGGGTATAAATCATTGGAGAATAAGGATGTTTCACCCAACCAAGATATTTACTCCAAACAATCCGATAAAGAGTGGTGCCAAGAATTTCAGAAATTCCTGCGGTTTCTAGCCAAGTGGAAATTTCTCCGCTATCTGTGATGATAATCGGCCGCGTTGGATCTAAAGATTTAACTAATTCAACTTCTTTTTTTAAAAATTTTTTATCCGGCCTTGGACAATCACCAAAGAGATAAAACAAAGGCTCATTTTCCACTTGCCAAGCAATAATAGAAGAAGACTTATAATGATTTATTATTTCTTTAAGATACGTCGAAAGAACATTGTTGATTTCTTCTTCGGTTAAATTTTTAGTCCAATCTGGATGATGACATTCAGGCCAACGCGGTACCCGCTGACCTACCACTAAAATTATTTGTTTGTTCCGTTTTTCTGCTTCTTTAATTTGCCAGTCTAAGTCAATAAAATTAAATTTTCCTTTTTCTGGTTCTATGTCATTCCAATAAGCAATCAAGCGAAGATTTTTAGGATTAAGTTCGTCAAGAATTGCAAGATAGCTTTCTTGCCAATTAAGTCCTAATTCTTTTTGAGCGTAAAATTGACTAAAAGTTATGCCCCAATCAGGTTTTTTATGATTGCTAAAATCAATAGTCCAGGTTAACAAATAAAGAATAATAAAAACAACAAGAATTAAAACAATTTTTAGCCACCCTTTTTTCATATATTCAGAAATAAAAGAAAGATTCCAAGAATAATTAAAATAATACTCACTACTTTTTGAAAAACAATTTTTAATGTTAATTCTTCTTCTAAAAGAAGAGGAAATTTTTTAGAGAAAATAACAGCCATTAGAAACAAAAAGCCATATTGGCTGCCTTGTAAAGCATTAACTAAAGAAACAGAACCAATCGCAATTGCGTAATTAACAAAAAAAGCGCTTAAGCCGCCGCATCCTTGACCAAAAAGAAACAATTTATTTATCCGAGTAGCCGGCTTTTTTAAGGCCGCTAAAATTTTTTCTCTATTTTTCGGAATTAAAAATAAAATTAATACTCCTAAACCGCCGCCTATCCTTAACCAAACAAAACTACTAATGAAAGGATGGTGCAAATATACATATTTAGAAAGAAGATAAAAAAGAGCAAATAGGGAAGAATCTAAGAGACCTAAAAAAAATATTTTCTTTGACAAAATTTTTTTTAGCTCCTTTCCTTTTAAAGAAATCAGAAAGCCACCGATCAGAATAATGATAAAAGCTAAGATTTGTCTTGAAGATAATCTTTCAAGGGAAAAAAGAGAAGCGGAAAGAAAAACAAAAACAGAACTAAATCCTCCCACTAAGGGGATAATCCTTGAAACCTCTTCTTTTTTTAAAAGAGTGTAGAGAAGCCAAAGGGCAAAAATAAAAATAAAACCAGCTAAAAGAGAGGTTAAAAGCAAATTTAAACCGGGATATTGAAAACCCCAAGGAATTAGAACAAGGGCAATCAAGCTTAAAACACCAACATAAAAAGTATAAACAACTGGCTCAGGAATTGATTTTTTAAGCAAAATCTTATCAATTAAACCGGCTAAGGCATTTAGAAAATAAGCAAAAATACTAATGATTAACCAAGTCATATCGCAAAATCAAAAATCAAATATCAATCCTTCGATAAACTCAGGATTGAATGTTTAAATCTTCTGTACGATCTTTTCAATATTAAAAGTGCCGTATTTTTTTGTTTCAATAAATCCATGCATCGCGGCATTCGCAAGCGAACCAGAAGATAAAAAATCAGAAAGCCATTCATCTGTATACTTTGGGTTTTCCTGAGGGATTCCTGACCCATGTCGGAGAAGCCACTCTCGATTAAAATCCTCTTGTGAACCGATTGAAGGAGAAATAATAATTGGTATTCCTAAGCCGGTATAAAAAGAAAGCTCACTTGGTTTCGTCCATAAAACATCCGTTGTCCTTAGGGCTTCGTTAAATTTTTTAAAATAATTTTCAATGTCTGGGGCCCAAATTATTTCAATGTTTTTATTTAAACAATTTTCTAATCCTAAATACTTAATCTTTTTTAAAAAAAACTCTTTGATAAAAGTTTTTATTCCAGCGACTAAAATCATTTTTATTTTTCCTCTTTTAATTTTTTTACTTAGACTCTTTACTGCGCTGATAGCAATTTCTTTTTGGGCACCAGCTCCGCCAATTGCAAACATTATAGTTAAAGGATGATTAGCTTTTAATGGCAAATCACCAACGTAGTTTTTAATCAAGGGGAAATATCGTCCTTGATAAATACGGCGTGGGTCAAGATTTCTAAGACGATGACCTAGATCGTATTTCAAAATTTCTAATTTTTGAGAACCTAAATTTTCTTTTGGTAAGGGATAACCAGTTAAAAAAATATTCTCTTTTTTTACCCCATAAAGACCTAAGCGATAAACTACCCGATTATTTGGAGCAAAATATTTTATTCTGCTTTGGCTAGGATTTAAAGAAACCCAACTTCTAGAGAGATCAGCATCACAAATTACACAATAAATATTTTCTGGATAATTAAAAGATTCGGCCATAAAAGCCGGCGTAAAAAAAGTGGTGATTAAAGGCATTGGTTTTTCTCTTCCGCTAGCGGATAGTTTCTCGATCAAATGTCTCCCCCACCCATTTTTGATGGTAGAGAAAAGTTGTTTTAGTATTAAGTTTGGTCGAGAAAGGTCTCGTTTGGGATAAAAGCTGAGAATTTTTTGAAATTTATCAAAAATTCCAAAAAAGAAATCGCCGATTAAAGGTATTCTTTTAAAATTTGAGATAAATTCATAAAATTGTCTATTTGTCTCCCAGGTTATTCTGTCGCTATCTAGAATCCTCTCATAATCATTAGCATTAATAACTTTACCTTCAGGCGCTAAATGAGCTAAAGGATAAGCAGTTCTTTGATGGCCATAACCCATATTTACAGAGACAACCCAAGCTTTAGAATTTTTTTCTTTCATTTTGAAATTCCGATACGATAAAATTACTTATATTAATATTATGACAAGAAATTTTCTTTTGACAACAGACATTGACGTTTTCCCATGATCTCCGTCACTTCTTGGTCGCTGAGATCATGCCAATTTTCATAAACTTGAGCCACGGCTTGGAAAAACAAAGGTACTTCCAAACAGACAACCTCGTCAGCCATGTCTTTGATGATTTTTAATATCTCTTTGCCGGCGACCGGGATGGCGACCACCACCTTTTCTGCCTGTTCTTTTTTAACTGTTTTAATGGCTGCTCTCATTGTTGAACCCATCGCTAATCCATCATCAATCAAGATAACAATTTTGTCTTTAAGTGCAGCTAGCCCTTTTCCTTTCCTTAAGACTTTAATCCTTCTTTTAATTTCTTCTTTTTGCTCAGATAAAATTTTCTTAATCGCTTCTTTGGGGTAAAGTTTTGCCTGAGGATGCCAAAAAATTTCTCCTGTTTCAGAAACAGCGCCAATCCCAGCTTCAGGATTATCAGGCATTGGCAGTTTACGAACGATGATTAAATCTAAAGGGACTTTCAATTTTTTAGCCACTTCAAAAGCAACTGGTACGCCGCCTCGTGGAATAGCCAGAACAATCACTTTCTTATTCTTTTGATATTTGTTTAGTTTTAAGGCCAACTTTTTGCCAGCTTCAGTTCTGTCGTAAAACATATGTTCATTCTATCAAAAAAAATTTTTTTGACAAACTCCTTTCAATAAAAAGAAAGGGGCTAATTTTTAGTCCCCTTTCTAATTTTTTCCTCCCTTTTTTGATTTTTCCCACTTACTTGAATCACTAACAATCAGATATTCTCCTTGATAGAAAACCGGAGTTCTGTTTTTTCTTAATAGCCACTGCACCTTTTGCGGATGTTTATTTCTTTCATAATCGCGATCGATAAGCCCATACTGATCAAGAAATTCATTTAATTCTGCGGAAATTCTGATGCAACCCTTAGAAACTGGTTTTCCTAATTGACTTTCGCCATAATTGGGATCGGTCGCGTGCATCAAAAGCCGAATGTCAAAAGTTTGGCCATTTTTGTCAATTTTTTGCCAACCGAAATCCCAAACCCGACTATTTTTCTTGCCTAAGCCCTGCCATCCTTGTTTGTTTTTAGTGCCGTCCGCCCGATAACCAAAATGATTGATCGTATTTTTAAACATGTTAATGGGTGTTTTAAAGTGGCCTTTACGCCTTGAATTACCTGTTGATACTCTGTCTCTCCCAATTTCTAATATTTCTTTTTTCTCTTTGTCAAAAAAACAAACAAAAATAATTTGTTTTTGGGGATGGCGATCAACGTAGAGGAAATACTGACTTTCAATAACATTAGCTTTTATCAGTTTCTTAAGAGCGTCTTGAAAAATTCTAATTTGATAATCCCCGTCTATCTCAATTTTACTTCTGATCCCTTGAGCAAATACTTCTTTTAAGGCTTGAATCTCCATCTCCCTTATCAGGAAATAATCGTTAATAAAGTCTACTTTGCATACGCTAAGTAAGCTAAGAAGAATCAAGAGATCTCTTATTAGTTTTGTCATTTGTTCCTCCTTTCTTGTCTTTAAATTTTAAAGAACCAATTTGTTCCTCCTTAAAAAAACTTTTTTATATCTCTTAAAAAGATTTTGGTGGTGACCGGCCCTACTCCTTTTAATTTTTGAAGGAGATGTTCAAGATCTTTTTTGCTTTTAGCTTGTTTAAAAAGTTTAATCAAGCCGCCATATTTTTCTTTCAATTCTTTTGAGATGTTCAATAATTTTGTTGCTGTTGAGAAATCATAACGGACGTAGTGGCCTTGATCTAAAATTTTGACTAATTTATGCCAACCGGCTTTTAAAATTTTTTCTGGGGTTAAAATTTTTGCTTTTTCAAACTCGAAATAAGTTCTTTTGGCCACTTCTTGTTGAATAGGTTTTCCAAAGAGAAGACAGGCTAGAAACCATTTAAACAATTCTTTTTCTTTTCCTGATTTAAGATTAATTCCTAACTCCCTTGAATAAATTTTTCCTTTCATGCCCATAACTATTTATAATTAAACTACCATTAAAAATATATTGGAAGTTTAATTTCAAGGTTCCTGAGCGAAGCGAAGGGTTCTTATATTTTCGCTGAACTAAATGTTGAAGCAATCCAATCACCAATAAAATGGGTTATTATTATAACCGCTAAGGCGATTATCAAATGCTCTGCAATTACCTTAAATGGTCTTGCTTTCTGCTCTTTGGCAATATAGAAACTAAAAACGCCTAACAATAATAAGCCCCAAATTATACTTGCAATAATTGCTGTTCCAAGCGGAAACAATAAAATAGGGACACTAAACGTTAAGGCAAAAATAAATTTAGTTAAAAAAGTAGAGACTGTTGCTTGCCAGATTTCTCTTGCGTTATGCTTATTTTCTGCTTCTTCAGAGACATGAATACCTAGGGCATCTGAAAAAGCATCAGCTATCGCGATGGTCAAGATGCCGCCTAAAACAACGAGTTTTGAAGGAGTGATAGAATGTAGGCCGACAATTAACCCAAGGGTGGTAATTATTCCTGATGTCAAACCAAAGCTAAATCCTGTTTTTACTGAGTGACTGTTTGTCATAGTTCGATTGTACTCACTATGACCCTGAGTTCATCGAATGGGTCATAAATTTTATTTTTTCTTCTTTTTATAGTTTAATTAATGCTTTTAAGGTTGTAGAATGTTTTCAATACGACCATCAATAGAAATCACCACTTCTTTAACTGTCGAAAATTGTTTCAAAGTTTGGATAATTTGAGAACGAATAGCTGACACTCGGCAAGAGCCACCGCCTGGAAATTCTAAAGTCTTGTCAAAATCAACTTTTGCCTTTCCATTTTCAATAGTTAATTTTTGGATTTTAACGCCTGGATTAATGTTAGTAAAAAATCCTGCTTCTTTTTCAGAAGTTATTGGTCCTTTTAATAACTCTTCTAAAGCGGCCCGACCTGTGGCTTTTGTTTTAATAATCTCTCTTTCAACTGGAAAAACTTTATAACAAGAAAACTCCGGATCTAATTTATCGTTATTGAAATAAACCTTGATTTTTATTGTCTCTGTCTGTTTAGTTTCTTTGCAAGGTTTAGTTGGTTTTGGTGCTGATGGATAACCATGTTTTACCCATTCGTTATTTTGACAAATCCAATTATCTTCACCACTGAAAAGTCTAATCAAAACAATAGCAAGTAAAACGGTTAAAATAACGGGGAGGATGATAAAAATTTTCTTATTCACAGTTTATATTTTTAGTTTATTAAAATCTAAGGTAGCAAAATAATCATCGATGGTTTCTGCTCTTCTGATAAGTTCGACTTCTCCGTTTTCTTTTAGCAAAATTTCGGCTGAACGTAATTTTCCATTGTAATTAAATCCCATAGCATAACCATGCGCACCTGTGTCATGAATGACAACAATGTCCCCTCTTTCAATTTTTGGTAATTTTCTATCAATCGCAAACTTATCATTATTTTCGCATAAAGAACCAGTGACATCATAGGTGTGATCAAGAGGTAAATGTTCTTTTCCTAAAACCGTCAGGTGATGATAAGCGCCATACATACCTGGCCTCATCAAGTTTGCCATCGAGGCATCAAGTCCAATATAATTTTTATAAATTTCTTTTTTATGCAAAACGGTTGTGACTAAATATCCATAAGGGCCAGTAATCATTCTTCCGTTTTCCATCACGATTTTTAATGGATGAAGTCCATTCGCTATAATTTTTTCTTCATAAGCTTTTTTTATTCCTTGAGAGACTATCTCTAAATCTACGGCTTCCTGTTCTGGTTTATAAGGTATGCCAATGCCGCCGCCAAGGTTGACAAATTCAAAATTTATTTTTAACTCCTTAGAAATTTCTATCACTAAGTCAAAAAGCATCTTTGCTGTTTCTATAAAATAATTTGGATTAAGTTCATTAGAAGCGATCATGGTATGCAAACCAAATCTCTTAATCCCCTTGTCTTTCACTATTTTATAGGCCTCAAAAAGCTGCTTTTTAGTCAATCCATATTTTGCTTCTTCTGGTTTTCCAATAATCGCATTTCCTTTTCTTAAAGGACCTGGATTATAACGAAAACAGATTAGTGCCGGCAGATCTTCGACATGCTTTTCTAAATAAGCAATATGACTAATGTCGTCTAAATTGATGATCGCGCCCAGTTCTTTAGCCTTTTGATATTCTTTAGCCGGCGTGTCATTTGAAGTAAACATGATGTTCTCGCCAATAATGCCCACTTTTTCTGACAGAATCAATTCTGGCAAGGAGCTACAATCAGTTCCAAAGCCTTCTCCTTTTAAAATTTTTAGAATATATGGATTTGGACAAGCTTTGACAGCAAAATACTCCTTGAAGCCGGGAGCCCAAGAAAAAGCCAAAATTAATTTTTTAGCGTTTTCTTTTATTCTTCTTTCGTCGTAAAGATAAAAAGGGGTCGGATATTTTTTTATTATTTTTTCTATCTGGGATTTTGAAAATGGTAAAGTTTTTTCTGTCATCATTTTTATTATCTCAAATTAGAGGTAATCGTCAAGAAACGACTAGACTTGACCCCGTTAGAAGTTCGGTCAAGTCTCACTTTTTAAAAAGTCATCAGGCGAAGCCGCCTAACGGCTTAGCGCTCTCTGGATCACGGAGCTCACTTAAAACTTCTAACGGGGTTGACATTTTTTATTTTTCTGCTATCTTAATAATGCTACATTAAATGTAGTTATTTCAAAAAAAGGAGGGGGTTATGAGTCTTTTTAAAGTGGGTTGTGGACGCCGAGTTGCATTTATGAATGGTATGTATTCCCATCACAAATTTATTAAAGTAGAAGGAAATCCCACTCTCTTATTCTACGGCTGGAAAGTTCAAAAAAAGATAAACGTGGAAGATGTTGTCGTAGAAAAAGACAACGTTCTTATCGAAGCTACTTCGCTACAAGCAGCTCTCAAGATTTTCAACAATCTTGAGGAAGCAAAGAAGGGGGTGATGTGGCGGAGACAAGAGGACCAAATTATCGAGATACAACATTGTGAAGATTTAGGGGAAGATGGCTTATGTCATCAGTCCTCTTTTCTGAGAAAATGCAAATTGAAAAAGACAAAATATTGTCTACAAATTTAGACAATAAAAGGAGCTTGGTAAAAAACCGGCTCCTTTTTCTATTTTAAACTATTTTTCGTCAATAATTTTGTCACCCAAAGAGATGCCTGTCTTTTCTGTCATGCCAGCGTTAAGTTCGATAACCTTGTCTGCTGGTACTCGAGGGCTGTAAGTCGAAGATCCTGAGGAGTCGCGACGAAGGATTAAAAAATTTTTATCCCTCGGGACTGAGTCCTCGGGACGAACGTCTACAGCAACATTCTTGGTAATCTCAACTATTTTATCTCCATCTATCCAAAGAAAATCTAAAGGAAAGCGCATTCCTTTCATCCAAAAAGAATATTTTCCTTTTTTTTCAAAAATAAAAATCATTCCATAATTCTGCGGCATATTTTCCCGATCAGCGAGCCCTTTTTGCTTTTTTGCCAGAGTATCAGCAACTTCTACTCTAAAAACTTGGTCGTTAATTTTTATTTGTCGACATGAAGGTTCTTTATTTTCGAGCGATAGCGAGGAATCAAGGTTCTCGCCGAAGGAGAGGTCCTTATAAAAGTGCCAAAAAATAAGAAAACCGATTAAAACAAAAACTTCTAAAATAACAGTCAACTTTTTATTAAACTTCATCGTCAGTTCGCTAAGTTATTCTAACAATTTTTTCTCTACTGGTAAAACCAGAAACAATTTGCATTTGGCTTTGAGATAAATGGAAAAAATTAGCCAAAGCTTTTAAAATCGCTTTATTCGCCTTCCCTTTGATTGGTGGCTCTTTTACGGCGACGATAAAATGTGTTTCATCGATTCTTTTGACTGTTTCTTCTTTGGCGTTTACCTTGGTTTTAACAAAAATTTTCATTTTCCTCTCTTTCTCTACTCTTCTTTTGTAATATCTTTTCTGATTTGACTAATCAATTTTTCTGCCCAATCCTTACCACCCAATCCAAAAGCGAGGCCGCCAGTAATGGTCACCATGGCCACAAAACCAGTGAAAAGGGTGTTGATCAAAGAAGTAGCGATCTTAAGCTGATTCAAAGCGGCTAAAACGCTAAAAATCACAATAGCCCATTTGGCCATGCCAGCCAAGAAATGAGCTGAGACAACTTTAGACGCTTCCAAAAATTTCTTAAACCAATTCTGAACAAAATTTCCTAAAACAATACCAATCATTAAGACAACCACGGCCACGATAACGTTAGGGAAATAGGCAACGACTTTATTCAGGAATTCTGTAATCTGGGAAAGCCCTAAACTTTCTGCAGCCGCAATCAAGAAAACAACAATTAAAAACCATTTTACTAACCAACCAAGCAAAGTAGCGAAACTAAACTTGATTTCACCTTTCTGAAAAAAAGCCATCACTCCTAATTTCTCTAAGAGGGCATCAATCTGTAAATTCTTAACGATTAGCCGAATTAATTTGCCGATGGCGATCGCGATAATTGACCCAATAATCAAAATAATGAGCGCCGCGGTCAGCTTTGGCAAAAAACTAGCCACCTGAAGCCAGACATTTTGGAAGGAGGTGATAATGATTTCATTCCAAGTTTGCATAAACATAAATTAAAATTTTATATAATCTTCGACCTTT
>Ga0210051_1002755_pt1 | contig 17646 bp, 20 predicted proteins | sample CryGey092014_all_FD_185464 | JGI IMG/M metagenome (GOLD analysis project Ga0210051, IMG submission 185464) | Groundwater microbial communities from aquifer - Crystal Geyser CG23_combo_of_CG06-09_8/20/14_all (SPAdes) (version 2) | ecosystem: Environmental > Aquatic > Deep subsurface > Groundwater... | reverse complement strand
TTCTTCTTTGATTCTTTTCAATACTTGTTCTTTTACATCGCTTGATATGCGATAGTTGTGTTTTGTGTTGCCCATATGCTTTTGATTATATCTGAGAATCTGTGTCTAGTATATGGGGTACCTGCCATATCTTAAAGGCGACTTTGAAAGTTGACGATAGAATTGATTGGGAAAAATTATTTGACAAAAAACCTTTCAAGGATTATATCCCTTTTCTTAAGCCTGAATTAAAGGAATTTGAAAAAAATGTTCCAAAAGCGAATGTCCTTGAAGTTATTTCTTTCTTTAAAAACAAAAGAATAAAAGCAGAACGAGAGGCAAAAGAAGCTTATCAAAAAGCCTTAAAGACATGGGAAGAAAAAGAAAAATCGAATCTTTCTCAATATAGCAAAGACAAAGAAAAATATTTAAATGATCAGGCCAGTCATAATAACAAGCTGAAGCTAGCTAAACAAAGTTATGAGAATGGAGAAAAACAAGGAGTGGTAAATTATCTTAATTTAGTTCTCGAAAGATCAAAATACCCGTCCTCTTTATCTTTGTTTCCAGAAGTTAAATATGAAGAAAATGCCAAAATTTTATTAGTTGATATGGAGTTGCCTGTTGCGGACAGTTTTATACCTACAATTGAATTTAAATACAATGCTACAACCCAACAAATTGTGGATAGGAAAATGAACAAAAAAGAATTCGATGATTTCTATAACAACATATTATTTCAGATAACCTTAAGAACAATACATGAGATTTTTGAGTCTGATTATAATAATACCGTTAATGGCGTGGTATTCAATGGTTGGATTGATAGGATCAATCCAAAGGTTGGCAAAGAAGTTAGAAATTGTATTATTTCTTTACAAGTTTCAAAAGCTGAATTTAATGAAATTCATTTGGATAAAATTGATCCCCGGGAGTGTTTCAGGCATCTAAAGGGAATAACGGCTGGATCTCTCATAAATTTATCCCCAGTTAAACCGATAATGATGTTAGATACAAAAGATAATCGCTTCATCAAGGCAGCGGAAATGCTTGGAGGTTTTGATAATAATACAAACCTGGCTTCTATGGAATGGCAAGATTTCGAGGTTCTTATTCGTGATTTAATACAAAAAGAGTTTTCTCATGAAGGATGCAAAGTAGAGGTTACCAGAGCTTCAAGAGATGCTGGAGTAGACGCTATCGCTTTTGATGAAGACCCAATAAGAGGCGGTAAATATGTGGTTCAAGCGAAAAGATACAATAATTTGGTGCCATTAAGCGCCGTGAGAGATCTATATGGAACAGTTCATAATGAAGGAGCAGTTAAGGGAATTCTGGTTACGACAAGTTATTTTGGTGGCGACGCTTTGGAGTTTGTTAAAGATAAGCCGCTGGCACTTATAAACGGAGAGCAGCTGCTTTACATGTTTAATAAACACGGGTATAAGATGAAAATAGAATTAACCAAGAAACAAAGAGCGGCTTCAACTATTTCGTATTAAAGAAATCCCCATCCTCTTTTTGCTTAAACAATATCATGGAGCCTTCCTAAAGTTAAACTTCAGGAATAAGTAAAATAAAGGGGAACAAAGCGTTGTGCACGAACGGGTGGAGTGGGTCAAGCACAACTTACCTATTCATACCGTTCCGCTTCCGCCTTCGCTTTTCAACGAAGTTCAAACCTCGAAAAATTTTCTTTTCCTTTTAAAAGAGGGGGGGGCGAAATTTTTGAAAAAATGAAGGAAAATTTTTCGGGAGTTTGAAACCAGCCTTTGGCTGGTGCAGAAACAGGGCAGAAACTAAATTAAATTTTGGAAAAAAGTTCGAGCTTGATCGTAAAAACAGCTCCAAAATAAAAATTCCAGTTGAACTGGAATTTTTATTTTGTCTTAATTTTTTAAAAAATTTATGCTATCATAAAGCTTGCTTTTATGAATTTATACACTCCTAGAAAAACTGTCTCTTTTTGGAAAAAACCGGTGCCTTTTTTTGAGGCAGTTGGACTTTTAATTATCCTCTCGATTATCTTAACGACCGTAGTTTTGATAATTTCTTCTCGTATTTCACATATTGCTTTGGATGTTTCTGCAAATATTTCTAATACTAAAATCCCTCCGCACGAAAAACGCCACCGTTATTCTCCCGAAGAAAAATGGCAATTCCGGCCCAGGCCGCTTTCGGTTCAGAAAATGAAAACTCAAGGCTGTGTTACCGACGGCTTTCTTTCCAGCTACGGCAAAAAATACGCCGATGATTTGGTTGAATTGATAAAAAGGTCTGAATGTTATTATCTGCACCGCGCTTTGGAAACTTGGCTGGTTCCGCCGGATTTTTATTTTGCCAAAGAGATGATGCAAAAAATCGACCGGCCCAATATCGTTTACGGCATGTTTATCGCCGAAGCTCTCAATGAAAAAGCTAAATATTATAACGAAGACGAAGAGAGATATTTTGATTTCCGCAAAATGTGCCGCAAAGGCAGCACCGGCGCCTGGGGTTTCCGCACTTGCAAGCCCAGCTTTGAAAAAGAAGAATACCGCAGTTATTTACGCTACATTACGCGTAAAGCTATGGATATCGGCATCCAAAGTTTTCTCTTCGGCCAGATATTTCTTCAAGAAAGCAATGGACCGGATTCCATCACTCCGGAAATTGTGAAAGAGATGCGGGATTATGCCAAAGAAAAAAATTTGCAAATTTTTATCGGAGCGCAAACTAATAATATTACCAGCGAAAACTATTTGAAAATTTTTGATTACATTGAGGGGGGAGTGGGTATTGACAGCGAAGGCCATATTGAAGATGGTCCTTGCCTTTCCAAAAGAGGCAGTTGTTGGGCATTGCTCTGGCACGAAAATTTCGCTTCCAAAGCCAATAATGTTTTTCTGCACTTGGATTGGAGCGGAATTAAAAGCGACGACATGGACATTTTTGCCAGAATGGACGCGGAAACCAGAGCTAAAACTTTAGAAAATCTCTATAAATACTTTACGGAAAAAAATATGGCTTTTTTGATGCCTTACTTCGCGGTTTTAGATAAAACCAATAATGGCTGTTATGGACCGAAGAAAAGCTTTTATTCGCCGGATATGCGGTATTCTTGTCGGGATGAAAAAGCGATTAATAAAATCTTAAAATCTAAACCTTAAAAGAATGCCATTGTGAGCCCACTAAAGGCGGATAAACTTCGCGAAGCAACCTGATCAGACATTACCTCACAAATTAGATTCCCACGTCGCTTCGCTCCTCGGAATGACATTTAATTTAGCTTATTTAAAGCAATATTCTCCCAAAGAGAATATTGCTTTTTTGTTCCCTTTTCAAGCCTCAAAGCGCTTTAGTTTAAAAATAATTTGGCTTATAAAAGCCAATATTTGTTAGAAACCTTTGACAACCGGGTTGCTTTCTGCTATACTGCTTGGTTATCATAAAAAGTCTTTCTTATGATAACGCTTAACAATTAATCATAATTTATGCGTATCATTAGGCTTTTAGTAGCCCTGCCGATGATTTGGACGATGGTGGCTCCTCAACACGCCCTGGCAGCGGATATCCAAAACGCTAATGAAACAAAAATAAATTTTACGATACCCAATAATTTAAATATCGTTGACGGAAAGCTCCAAATAGGTTCTCCATCCTTATCCGGAATTCCTTATAATTTTGAAGGTTATGAACCGGTCAAAACTCCGGCGGAGTTAAAAAGAGAAAAAGCACTGGCTCGCTTCGCCCACAAGCTTAAAAACGCTATTTTGCCTGAAGAATCCTTTGTTATTAACGCTTCGGCTTACACGGCGGCGGCGGATGAATGCGGAAAAAGCGACGGCATTACGGCCAGCGGAGTTAAGGTTAAAGAAAATCGCACTCTAGCTTGCCCTCCGGGATTCCCGTTCGGAGCCAAAATCAAAATTAAAGGCATGGGAACTTATGTCTGCGAGGATCGCGGCGGCGCCATAAAAGGCAATCACTTTGATATCTATATGCAGACTAAAAAACAAGCTTTCGCTTTCGGACGCAGAAATCTCTTAGCGGAAGTGGTCCAATAAAGAAAAATCACCTCGAGTAATCGGGGTGATTTTTTATTGACCAAGAGAGCGGTTTTTGTTAAGCTGAATCTGTTATTTAAGATTTTGGTCCGATGGCCGAGCGGTTAGGCAAAGGTCTGCAAAACCTTTCACAGCGGTTCAACTCCGCTTCGGACCTCACAAAATATCTTTGCTTTATTTTCGAATTAAGCTATAATTTAATTATGGTTGACTTAAAATTTATAAGACCTAGTGACTTATGGTATTTTATAGGCTTAATGGCTACTGACGGAAATTTAAGTAAAGATGGTCGTCATATAGAAATAACTTCAAAAAATAAAAACCATCTAATTGCTGTAAAAAAATCACTCGGTTTAAAAAATAATAAAATAAGTAAAAAAAGTAGGGGCGGATTAAATAACAAAATATATCCTCGCCTTCAATTTAGTGATATAAGGCTTTATAAATTCCTTCTGGAATTAGGATTGATTCCTAAAAAATCTTTAACATTGGGAAAAATTAAATTAGACCATACTTATTTTTCAGACTTCTTGCGCGGAGTAATAGACGGAGATGGATGTATATCGACTTGGATACACAAAACAAATTTAGGTCGCCAATGGTCCTTGCGAATCACATCGGCTGCTCCAAAATTTATCAAATGGCTTAAAAAAGAAATTGAAAATTATTTTGATATTAAAGGAAAGCTTTATAAATACCGCTATAAAAATAAAAAAAATGACATTTACATACTAAAATTTGGAAAATTGCCTACAAAAATAATCATACAAGGTATATACAAAAAGGATTCTTTATTTCTAGATAGAAAAAAGAAACAAACAATATCCTGTTTACAAGATAAAAATAAAATGATAAATTACGGAAATGTATTAGGCCCGGATGCTGAAACTGGTAGACAGCCCTGACTTAAAATCAGGTGAGCGCAAGCTCGTGCGAGTTCGAGTCTCGCTCCGGGCACAAGAATTAAAAATATACAAGCAAAGCAAGAGTTCGCCCCGGCATACACGGGGCGTCTGGCGCATGCCGGAAAAGTCTCGCTCCGGGCACCAAAAAATCCCTTCAATATAATAGGGGATTTTTTATTTTGTTAAAGTTTTATTAGCTAGAAATATTTTTCTTTTCCTCTTTTTCAATCAAATCCAAAACTTTCGGAATTCTTTTGAAATCCTTAATTAAAACCTCCCGCATACTGCCGTTATATAAAGCGGCCGCCGGGTGATAGAGCGCGAAAAAAACCTGCCGACTGGCAGGCAGGCTTGCTTGCCTAAATTCCGGGACTTCGCGCCGCATTGCTTGGCCGTGGATTTCCGATATTTTAAAATTGGGTAAAAATATTTCCATACTGTGCTTGCCCAGCGTTACGATTAATTTCGGCTGGATAATTCTGATTTGTTCCAAAAGCCAAGGCCAGCAAATATTTTTTTCTTCGGGAAGAGGATCGCGATTTTCCGGCGGACGGCATTTAACCGTGTTCGCGATGTAAATATCTTCTCGTTTTAAATTTATAATTCCGAGCATCTCATCTAAAAATTTCCCCGCCGCGCCCACGAATGGCTTCCCTAGCTCATCTTCTTTTTTCCCCGGTCCTTCGCCGATAAACATAATTTGGGCTTCCGCGCTTCCGTCTCCCGGAATAACTTGCTTGCAGCCGCTTCTTAAAACGCACTTAGAGCAAGCTTTCATTTCCAAATTGAGTTTATTTAATTGTTCTTGTTTGGACATCTGAAGAATTTTAAATTATAAATTTTAAATTCAAAATGGAATCTTAATGATTAAATTAAATTTTAAAAATTTGTTAATTTAGTAATTTGAACTTGATTTAAAATTTAAAACTTAAAATTTAAAATTATTTTAGTCCGTTTATCCTTACCAGCCCAAATTCATCATCTTCTGTATTCCAAACCGCAAACGTCGGAGGATAGATTTGATTAGCCACATTTCCCGGATTCAGCATCTTACACTCATTTATAATTTCTTCAAATGGTTTGTGCGTATGCCCGTAAAAAACGAACTGGTATTTTCCCATCCGGCAAAGCTCTTCGGCTTCCCAGGGAAAATGGACAAACGCTACCTTTGTATTTTCAAATTCCGCTTCTCCGAAATTTTTGAATATTTTGGTTTTTTTATATGTCATCCCGAGCGCCTGCCTGCCGGCAAGGCAGGAAGTCGAGGGATCTAATTTTTCAAAAAAATAATCTTTTAAAAAATCATTATCCATATTGCCGAAGGTATAAAAAATTTCACCCTGAAAGTTATCATTCGAAAAATCCAGAGTTTCCATCGATGCCAAATCGCCGCAACAAATTATTTTTTTAATCTCATTTTCACGGCAATAAGCCAACACTTTTGTTAGATTTGGAATATTGTCATGGATGTCGGAAATAATAACGACAAGCATAAATTTTCAGTTAATTTTTGATTCGTAATTCTTTCAAAAGCGCGATGTCTTCTTTCACTTCATCGTGTTCGGTTTCTAGAATCAGATCTATGTTATTTTTCTGCGCGAAGGACACGATTTTAGTGAAGGCTTCTAAATTTATTTTACCTTTTCCCGGATGTTCGTGACGATCCTTTTTGGATCCACATTCGCTTTGACTGTCGTTGATATGCATTAATTTAACTAAATCCCAGTCTAATTCATCGTTAATTCTTTTAAAAGCCGGAGAAAAATCGTTCCAATTATATCCGGAAGCAAAACTATGCTGGGTATCCAAGCAGATTCCCGCAATTTGAATATTATTAACGCCTTTAATTATTTCTCCAAGTTCCCCTAAATCATCTCCGATAATCGCTCCAGCTCCGGCGCTATTTTCCAAAAGCAATCGGGTTTTTCCGCTATAGCCATCCAAGGTTTTTTGGAGCATTTCAATAGTTTTTTTCTTGGCCTCTTTTTCTCCCAAGTCTTTAGCCGTTCCCAAATGAGTCATTACATATTTAGCGCCTAGAAGGCTGCCTCTTTCCAATTCATCACGCACCACGCTCACGCTGCCATAACGAATGCGATTATTATTCGAAGCGAAATTAATATAATAGGGGGTGTGAATATACCAAGCTTTTAGGTTATAGCTTTTAGCTTTTAGCTTAAATTCTTTAACTAAATCAAGTGTTAAGTCTGGCGCCCTTCCTCCTTGGGGCGAGCGGGTGAACATCTGCAAACATTCGCAACCTAAATCCGCCGCTCTACCTGGAGCATTTTGGATTCCGCCCGCGATGGAAACATGGCAACCTATGTTCATAACTTTTAGCTTATAGCTTTTAGGTAATAGCTTATAGACCTATTCTATTACAAGAATCAAGCAAATTCAATTTCTAAAAGCTAAAAGCTATAATCTAAAAGCTGGTTAGACTATTTTCCATCCTTTCTCCGTTTCAACTATCCGGCCTTTCACTTCAAAACCGGAAGCCAGTTTATGCCCGCCGCCGCCGAATTGGGCGGCAATCCGGGAAACATCCACCCCTTTATATTCTTCGCTTCTTAAACTGCCTTTAATTATGCCGCCTTCTCTTTCCGATAAAACTAAAGCGAACTTAGCTCCGGGAACCGTATCTAAAATTCCGGCCACTTGATTGATATCCTCTAAGGAAGCTTCGCATTCTTGCAAGTCTTTAATCGTCAGAATGGAAATTATCATCCCGTTTTCCAGATTAATTTTGGCTTTTTCAAACGCCCGGCCCCAGAGTTTCAGCGTGGATATTTTTTTATTGACAAAAACCGCTTCCACTAATTTGGAAAGGGAAGCGCCTTTTTTCATCAGCATTGAAGCTATTTGCATTATTTTAGGAGTGGTGTTGGAATGCTGGAAAATTCCCGTGTCTCCCACTATTCCCAAGAGTAGATGGTTGGCCATTTTTTTGCTGATTTCCACCCGATTGAAAGAAAAAAAATCGAAAATAATTTCGCAAACGGAAGAATATTCCGGATCGATGATATTGATGTCTCCTCTTAGAGAGATGCCCGGGTGATGATCCAGCAGCGCTACCACCTGATCTTCTCTGAAATTTTTTTTTACTTCATTAAATCCGGTTTTGCCGATCCCGCTTTGCGGAGTTTTGACGGAGTAAATTTTTTCAAAACCCCTTTCAACGCTGTCGCACGCTATGATTAATTTAAATTCTTCCCAATTCACTCTGTCGGGAAAAACAAAAGTTTCTTTGGTCAAAAGGCTTAAATATTCCGGCATGGGATCGAAACAGACCACCGCTGTTTCTTTGCCCAAAGAATTCAAATATTCCTTAAGCGCCAAGACTGAACCGACTGTGTCGCCATCCGGGCGGGAATGGGCAAAAAGCAGGATTTTATCCGCTTTTTTGATAACATAGGCTAAGGTCTTGAATTCTTTTAAAAATTTTTCCATAGAAACTCTAAAAAATGCGGCTTTGAGCCGCTTTTTTTAATTTACCCGCAAAAGTTTTTCCATCTTTTCCGCCTCTATTTCTGAAGTATCCAGTTTAAAAACTATTTTAGGCAACGGCCTCATTTTTAATTTTTTATTCAGTAATCCTTGAATTTTATAAATTTCTTTCTCAAGACTCTTCATCGCGTACCGGGTCTCTTTTTCCGGGAAAATACTCAAGAATAGGCGAGTATAGCGAAGATCTGGGCTGGTGTCAACTTTGGAAATTGTGATAAAAACTCCGGGTTTGAAATTAAATTCCCGGAGTAAAATTTCATTAACATTTCTTTCAACCGCCGCGCTTAATTTTTCCGCTCTCTTTTGGGACATATCAAAAATATTTTTAAAAATTCTTACAGCTTTCCCGGCTTGATTTCCTCTTTATAGGAAATCAGAACATCGCCTTCTTTTATTTTAGTCTCGCCTAAAAAGGTAATTCCGCATTCTTGATTTTCCTCCACTTCATTGGTATCCACTTTATTTTGCTGCAAATTGGAAAGCTGGCCTCGGCCAATAATATTTTCATTTCTTAGAACTTCTACCTGCGTTTTGTTAATCATTTTCCCCGAAATCACTTTTCCGCCCACAATCATATCTTTTTTGCCATTTTTAAAAATAGCCAGGACTTTTAATTTGCCAAAATCGGTTCTTTCGCTTAAAGGAGGGAGCATCGAAGACAAGCGTTTTTTAATTTCTTCAATCAGCTCGTAAATTACTTTGTAATTTTTTACTTCCACTTCGCCTGCTTCGGCCATTCTTTTGGCGACGGGAGTAATTTCCACGTTAAAACCCAATAAAATCGCTCCGGAAGCCTGGGCTAAGCGCACGTCTGATTCAGTCGCATTGCCGATTCCCAGATAGATATAATCAATGGCCACTTCTTCCGATTTTATCTCGGAAAGAATTTGTTCTATGGCTTCAATAGAGCCCTGAACGTCCGCTTTAAGAATCACGGGCAACCTTTTTATGTTTTCATCAATAATTCTTTTATAACTTTTTTGAGAGCCCGAATTCTGGCCATTTTCCATTAAACCTTTGGCGCTGCCGGAACTTTGATCGGATTTCGTCTTGGCTATTGTCCGGCTGGAAACAGCCTGCAGGACATCGTTGGTTTGGCAGGTAGCGCTTAAGCCAAATAAGCTCACTGGCGTTGAAGGTCCAGCCTCTTTCAGCCTTTTCCCCAAAAAATCTTCCAGGCGCCTGACACGACCGAAAATCGAACCTACGGCAATATCTTGGCCTTCTTTTAAAATACCAGTTTTAATCAAAACCGTCGCCACCGCGCCTTTTTTCGGATCCAAATGAGATTCCAGAATTATCCCTAAAGCTTCCCTTTTATAATCAGCTTTAAAATCTTCGACTTCCATCAAAAGTAAAATGTTTTCTAGAAGTTCGTCCATGCCCAAATTATTTTTAGCGCTCACTTCGGAACATAAAATCTGTCCGCCCCATTCTTCCACCAGAATGCCGTTTTTCCCCAGTTCTTCTTTCACTTTTTGAATGTTGGCTTCCGCTTTATCGATTTTATTAATCGCCACAATGGTGGGAATTTTCTTTTCCAAAAGATATTCGATGACTTCTTTGGTTTGTGGACGGACTCCGTCATCAGCCGCCACTACCAATATGGCGATATCCGCCAAACTCACTCCCCGTTCGCGCATAGCGCTAAAGGCTTCGTGTCCGGGAGTATCTATAAAAGTAATTGATTTTCCTTTTTTCTTTACCTGATAAGCGTTAATATGCTGGGTGATGCCCCCGGATTCTTTGGCCACGATATTGGTTTTGCGGATATTATCCAAAAGTGTGGTCTTTCCATGATCAACATGACCCAAAATAGTCACCACTGGAGGCCGGGCTTGCAGATTTTCGCCGGTTTCTTTTTCTTTTTTCAAAATTTCCAGGAGCTTTTCCAGCGTCATAGCTTCACCCTTATCCAAAACTTCTTCTTCAACTTCGAAACCCAAATATTGAGCGATAATCGAGGCTGTTTCGAAATCAATTTGTTCGTTGATAGTGGCTAAGATGCCGTTTTTCATCAGTTCTCCGATAACCACGCTCACTGACAAATTTAAAACCTCGCTCAATCTTTTTACTGATATTCTAGAAGAGATTTTGACAATTTTCTTTTGCGTGGATTCCATGAAAAAATTATTAATAACACTTAGACGCTTCTTTCTTCTTTAGAAAGAGCAATTGCAATAGCTTTTTCTTCTTCTTTTGTAAGAGGATGCTTCTCCGCTTTTCCCGCTTTTATAGCTTTGGAAAAAACTCGGGTGCCTTCTTTGATATAAAGCGAAGAAATCACCAATCCGTTATTTTTTCCGTTGAGTAAAGCAATGGCGAAACTTTGATCTCCGCCAATATCGTTAAAAGGATTAAATCTGACAATGCCGATTTTATGCAAACTTCGGAATGCCAGAGTATTTATCTGATTGGAAATATTATACAATTCATGAATATCCTTATCCAGAACTTTAAGATTTTTGGCTTGTTCAATCACGGTTTCTTCCAAACTGCGGCTACCGCCTCCGATTAAAGATTGATCCTTCTTTATTTTTCCCAGACTAATCTGCAAGAGAATTATCCAAAGCGCTTCCCCTAAAATCAAGACGAAGGTCAAAATCAGCGTCCAATTGTTTTCTAAAAACTTTAAAACTTCCGGCATAAAAAAGCGATTCTTTAACTTTTAATGCTTACTCCAAGCTAACACTTATCCTCGCTTATGTAAACCCCTGCGCCAATATATCAACGCGGAATAGGGTGATTAAAAACAAATTTCTTGCTATAATAAGGCCAGTTAAATAATTAAAAGAAAATTTATGACTCAAAAAAAGGAAATTTACAAATGCAATTTCTGCGGCAATATCGTGGAAATTCTCCATCCGGGAGTGGGGGAATTGGTCTGTTGCGGCCAACCGATGGAAAAGATGAGCGAAAAGAACCAACAGGAAGAATTGACGGAAAAACATTTGCCAATCGTAGAATCCGACGGTCAAAAAGTGACTGTCAAAATCGGTTCAATTCCTCATCCGATGGAAGAAAAACATTTTATCGAATGGATTGAAATTGAAACCTCTGATGGCTGTTTTCGGAAATTTCTGAAACCCGGCGACAAGCCGGAAGCGGAATTCGCAATCCCGAATACTCGGGACGATTTTCAAGCGCGCGCTTATTGCAATGTCCATGGATTGTGGAAAAAGTAAAAAATAATTAATGTCATTGCCTGCCGGCAGGCAGGCGAGCCCCGAAGGGGCGTGGCAATCTAATTATAATTTTTTTAATTTTAATTAGATTCCTCTCCGCCATCTGGCGGATCGGAATGACACATAAAATCTCGTGAAATATTCACCGACTTATGTCGATAGTGTGGTTTCCGACGCTTTCCGGAAATACTCTTCCTCTTCTGACGCCCAAATAGAACACGCCTTGTTGCAGGAAACGATTTTAAAATTTCTGCCTTCGGATAAAACTTTACCTATTTTAGACGCCGGCTGCGGCACCGGCTGGCTGGCGCGAGAATTATCCCGGCGCGGTTATGCGGTTTCCGCTTGCGATCTGTCGCCTGATTTCATTGCGACCTTAAAGAAAAATTTTCCGCAAATACCAGCCTCAATCGCCGACCTTAGCCAAAATTTATCTTATTCGCCCAACTATTTCGCTTCTGTCATTTTAAATATGGTCGGCCATGACCTGAAGGATTTATCGTTATCGTTAAAAAATTTACAAATTATTACACGATTCGATGGAAAACTTATTTTAACTATTGCTAATCCTTATTATTCCTATCCGGTCGGCCGCTGGAAGCGCGGATTGCTCGGACGCTTGTTATTCCGCAAACCAATATTAAAATTATTATCCTATAATTTTTTCCAAAAAAACGAGCGTCTGCATCTTTGGAACAAAACCATCCCTTCTTATTTTTACACTCTGCCGGAATACATCCAATCCGCCCTTAAAGCCGGCTATTCCCTGGAAAATTTCGAAGAAATCACCGCTCCAAACGATAGTTCTAAATTTGACCGTCAATACCAACTCTATCGCTTCCCGATGATATTGCTTTTAGTTTTTAAAAAGAATTCTTAAAAAAATATTTTCGCTAAATTTAAAAACAGTTCCGAGTACTCGGAACTGTTTTATCTTGCGGTGTTTTTTGAACGAAGTTCGAACATTTTTTGACGAAAATCCGAATTCCGAATTTTAAAATCCAATCGCTCGGGCGGGCAAAAAGGAAGGGGGTTGGGGGGAAGGAATTTTTGCCCGCCCTCGCTTTCCGATTCCAATTTTTTTCCGCCGCCGCCGAATTTCGTGCCAACTTCGTTGGCGCGCCGCTAAAAATAATTGGAATATGTCTAGGCAATAACGCAAAATAAAATGGGTTAAAATTACAAAACTAGTCTCGTTGCAACTAATTATTTTGACTGATTATTTTTTTAATCTTTTCTACTAAATCAGACGGATTAAGTTGGGTTTTAATAACGAAATCAATGGCGCCAAGTTCTATGCTTTCTTCCCTCATGGTTTTTTTGGCCAGATTGGTTAAAATTATAACCGGAATGTCTTCAGTTGCCTTGTCTTTCTTTAATTTTTTCAAAACTTCCATGCCGTTTTCATTGATTAAAACTAAATCAAGAAGGATTAAATCCGGCCTCTGTTCCCTGGCTAATTTAATTCCTTCTTCGCCAGTCTGGCCAGCCCAAAAAATGAACCCATCTTTTTCAAATTTAAATTGGTACATTTTAATTTGATCCCGATCGTCCTCAATAAGCAAAATTTTATGCTTTTTTTCCATTTTTTTATAATTAAGCCTTTTATTATTTTTTATTAACTATCGGCAGGCTAATATAAAAAGTTGAACCTTTTCCCAACACGCTTTCCAGCCAGACTTTTCCTCGATGTCCATTCACAATTTCCTTAACAATGAAAAGACCCAATCCGCTACCATCCGTGTACATTTCCGTGGCATTTTTTGCTCTGGCAAATTTAGCAAACAATTTGCCAATTTCCTCTTTAGGAATACCAATACCATTGTCAGAAACCTTAATCAGTATGTCATCCTTTTCTTTTTTTGCTTCCACTTTTATTACGCCCTTTTTCTCTCTTTTATTTCGGGCCTCTTTAATTTGAATAGTAGAAGGAGTGTATTTCAGGGCGTTTGATAAAAGATTGCCGATGGCTTCTATTAAAATACTTTTTTCGCCGCAAATCTTCGGCAATGGAGTTGCTGGTTTTTGCCAAATTAAATCTATTTTCCTTTGTTCGGCTTCCATTCGTGCTTCCTCGACCGCAGAATCAATCACATCTTCGGGTGCGATTTCGGGGGACTTATCATTTAAACTAAACCCAATCGAATCAAATTCCGAAGCCCGAAGAATGCCATTGATGATTTTTTCCAATTTTAGACCTTTATCATAAACACTCCTGTAAAACTCTTTCTTTTTTTCTTCGGACAAATTATCCATATCTCCTGCCGCCAACATAGCCGCCGTGCCTTTGATTACGGAAATGGGGGTTCTTAATTGGTGAGAAGAGATATCTAAAAATTCTGATTGAACTTTAAGAAGCTTTTCCAGCTTTATATTTTTATCTTTGATATAGCGAGTTTGTTCATCAACCTTCTTTTCAAGATTATCAGCTAAGTCCTTTAAATCATTTTTTGTTTTTTTTAAGAAAAAATCCGTTTTAATAATACTTTTTGTGCTTCTATTAAAAAAGTAGCCATAAACAATAACCAAAGTAAAAACCGTGGTTATGGCTAATAACGAAAGTCTTTTTTCAATTAAAAGAAAGGCAGAAAAAAATAAAAGCATTAAAAACAGACTAACAACTTGATATTGCAAAAATAAACAGTTGCGAAATTTAAGCTCACAATATTGACAACGTTTATATGGGGCGTAGTTGAGATTCTTTATCAACCAACAACTTTTATTAAGATAATTGCTTCCGCCTAATTTTTTTCTCCCGTTTTGATTTTTCTCATCACTTTCCATATTTTATAAGCAGATTATTTTATTGAATTTTTATTAAATAGCCTCTTAAAGAAAACATACATTAGAGTGGCAACGCAAAAACCGACAAAACAGGCCAAAAATATCATCAAGTCAACTATTAGAAGATAAGCCCAAGCAAAATTAATAAATCTATTAAAATAAATAAGTAAAAAGCCAATCAGGAGAAGCGCTCCCGTTGCCCCAGCGACAAAATTCAATTCCCCCAGTTCTTTTTGAACTGGGTTAAATTTTTTCCCCGAAATTAAAGCATGGAGTTGATAAGGGAAGTTGAATTTTAGGGAAAAAATGCCAAGAATTATTAAAATACTGGCTACTAAAACTAGCCACTGGTTGTGGAGCAAAAAAGCGATTAAGACTAAGGCACCATAAGTGGCTCGGGAAAATCTTAGAGAACTGTCATAAATTAGACATTGTTTCATAAAATGATCGTTAATTATTAATTATTAAATTTTTTAATCGTATAAATCTTCGCTCAAATACTTTAAACCGCTATCGGGAAAAATAGCGCAAATTCTTTTCCCCGCCTTAAGCTCTTTGGCTTTTTTTAAGGCAACATATTATCCAACAGTAGCTGAACTTTGCCCCACTAATAACCCTTCTTTTCTGGCCAGCTCTTGAGCGATTTTTTTTACTTCTGCCATTGTTTTTTTATCGATTTCAAAAATTTCATCAAAAAATTCTCTTTTAAAAATTTAAAATTTTTCTATATTGACCAAAGGCATAAGACCGGCGATGGAAACATCTGCCTTGGGTATTACTCCTACAATTTTCACCCTCGGCTTTTCTTTTTTAAATCTCTTCGCCACTCCCATGGCCGTGCCGCCAGTCCCCAAACTTAAAACCACCATATCTAATTTCCCCTTGGTTTGAATTAAAATTTCTTTAGCCGTAGTTTCATAATGAGCCACGAGATTTTCTGGATTGTTAAATTGATCAAAACAAACAAATTTCCGAGGCCTTTTCCTTAAAATTTCGTTTCTTAGATTTATTGCTCCCACCTCCCCCTGTTTGGCTGGAGTCAAAATTAATTCAGTGCCATACGCTCTTATAATTTTTCTTCTTTCGACGAGCTCTAATTCTGACATTATGATTTTTACTCTATATCCATAAAGTGCGCCCAACATCGCCAAAGCAATTCCCGTATTGCCGGAGGTGGCTTCTAAAATTGTTTTCCCCCCTATTTTTTTAACAAATAAAAAACCATCCTATCTTTGATTGAGCCGCCAATGTTGAACCATTCTAGTTTGGCCAAAATTTCCGCATCTTTTTTATCAACCAGTTTGTTAATTTTAACCATTGGCGTTTGACCAATCAACTCTGTGATGTCTTTGGCTATTTTCATCGCCTTTTTACTTAAAATTTAGATACATTTTTTAACGGCCAAGCATGCCCTTCTAATATCTTCTATATTATTATACAGGTAAAAACTCAACCGACAGCTGGCCGGGGGATTCAATTTATAATAATAATGTGCCAAAGTAGCACAATGGCAGCCAGCCCTAGATTCTATTCCTAGTTCAGTTAGCTTTTCGGCGATTTCAAACGGACTTTTGTTTCGGCAGATGAAAGCAACTAAATCTGTCCGATCGTTTGGATCTTTCGGACCTAAAATTTCCAATGACGGCATATCGCTTAATATTTTTAATGCTTCTGTGATTAGAGTTTTTTCGTGAGATTCTATATTTTTCATCGCTCTCTCAATATCTGTCGCCTCCAATTTTTTATCAGTCATAAAGTAATTATACATTCCTGGATTTAAGGAAAAATCCATTAACAATCTGATGGCTTGAGCGGAAAGAATTGTACCTAAAATATTAGGGGTTCCGGCCGTGAACTTCCAGGGAAGCGAATTATAATCCACCCTTTCTGGGCTTACCTTTCCTTCGGCAATCATGTCTCCGCCGTAAAGAAATGGCCTCATTCCTGCCAGTAGTTCTTCTCTGGCGTATAAAGCCCCAACTCCAAAAGGAGCGAGCATCTTATGAAAAGACCAAGCGAAAAAATCCACGCCCAACTCGTCAACATTGACAAAAATATGAGGCACAACTTGCGCCCCATCAATTAGAAGGTATGATTTTTTTTCTCCATTTGGCTGAACATATTCGCTGGCATCGGCAATTTCTCTTATTTTTTTAATCGGATTTTTTGTGCCTAAAAAATTTGAGGCCCCGGTGCAACAAACTAATTTAGTTTTTTTGTCTACCAAAGATTTTAAATGATTCAAGTCAAGTTGTCCTGTTTTTTTGTCAAATTTTGCGATTCTGCATTCCACGCTAATCCCAAACTTCGGCAGTATTTCTTTGCATAAACCATACCAAGGAACATAATTTGAATTATGCTCCATAAAAGTTGTAACTAAATTATCCCCATCCTTAAATTCTGTTATTAGAGAATACATAACCGCGTTAATCGCTTCGGTGGTATTTCTATATAAAATAATGTTTTTTCTGGACGAAGCGCCAACAAATTGCGCGATAGTATCGTAAGAAAATTCAAATTCCCTAGTAGTTAATAATGAAGAACGCGATTGGCCTCGATGGACATTGTCATATTGGACAATAAGTTTTTTCAATAAATCTAATAATTGAATTGGGCATTGCGTACTTGCCGCATTATTAGAAACAATTCGCCCCGCTTTAATTGCCGGAAAAAATTTTCTTATTTTTTGGGTATCTATCATAGTAAATTCATTATTCAACTAAATCATTAAGGGACACCTTTAAAGCATCAGCTAGTTTCTGCAATGTTTTAATGGTTGGATTAATAACCCCGCCAGTTTCAAGCTTGATGATTGAATTATAAGAAACATCAGCAAGTTTTGAAAGCCGATCTTGCGACAAACCCTTGGCGTGTCTTAATTTCTTTATATTCTTGCCGATTTTATTCTCTCGTGTCATACTTGTATTATAATAATTGTATGATACAATAGTATTATAAAACCTTGTATCCTTACCCTACTATTAGAATACATCTTTTCTTTGATTTTTACAAGGGAGTTTATTGTTGTGTGCGCACGGGAGGGCGGGGTAAACACAACCTCCTTTTTGGCGACACATTTTGTAAAGCGAAATACGAAAAATTGCGGCGCCGAAAAAGCGAGGGCGGGCAAAAATTCCTTCCCCCCAACCCCCTTCCTTTTTGCCCGCCCGAGCGATTGGATTTTAAAATTCGGAATTCGGATTTTCGTCAAAAAATGTTCGAACTTCGTTCAAAAAACAC
>Ga0210051_1002747_pt1 | contig 17662 bp, 16 predicted proteins | sample CryGey092014_all_FD_185464 | JGI IMG/M metagenome (GOLD analysis project Ga0210051, IMG submission 185464) | Groundwater microbial communities from aquifer - Crystal Geyser CG23_combo_of_CG06-09_8/20/14_all (SPAdes) (version 2) | ecosystem: Environmental > Aquatic > Deep subsurface > Groundwater... | reverse complement strand
ACTCTCCACTGCCTAATTTCCAGTACTTTTTGGATCCGCAATTGCCGCATTTATATTTCATATCCAAATTATACCGAAAACACAGACCATTTCTTTATTTTAAGGTGCTAGATTTTAGATATTACCCAAATATACCCATTTTGCTGTTGTATAATCGTTCTAACATCGTTCACAGTGTGGAGCCAAGTTGTAAAGTTTCGGTTTCCCGCCTCGCTCGGGGCGGAGTTTACCCCGCATACAGCTTGCTGTTGTGCGGGGCCCCTCGCTTCGGCAAACGAATTTTCAAGCAATTTCCAAACGAGCCAATCTTTTTTCGCCCGAAGGGCGAACGCAAAGCGGCAATTTTCTGCCCAAAAGCGATTATAAATTTAATCAAATAAAACTATGACAAAATATTTTCTCTACGCCAGAAAATCAACGGACGAGCCGGACAGACAAATTCTTTCCATTGAAGCCCAAATAACAGAATTGAAAGAATTTGCCGAACGGGAAAACTTGGAAATCGTTAAGGAATTTATTGAATCGCAGACCGCCAAAATTCCGGGCCGTCCAATTTTCAACGAAATGATAAAAAGGATTGAGTCCGGCGAGGCAAATGGAATTTTAGCGTGGCACCCCGACCGCTTGGCTCGTAATTCCATAGACGGCGGACAAATAATTTACCTTATAGATACGGAAAGAATTACCGCGCTAAAATTCCCGACATTTTGGTTTGACGCAACTCCGCAGGGAAAATTTATGTTAAACATCGCTTTTGGGCAGTCAAAATACTACATTGATAATCTTTCAGAGAATGTAAAAAGAGGTCTGCGGCAAAAAGTCAGGCGGGGCGAACAATCGGGAGTGGCGATTACCGACTATCTCAACGATAAGGTAAACCACAAAATTATTCCCGACCCGGAAAGATTTCCGCTCGTCAGAAAACTTTTTGAACTTTACGCCACCGGCGAATATTCTCTGAAAGATTTAAGAAATAAAATGACTTCTTCAGGCTTGATTAGCCGAAACGGCAAAATTTTTACGATTTCCAATATCCAGATGTTTTTGAAAAACCCGTTTTACTACGGAGCTTTTTATTTCAACAACGAACTACACCAAGGAGCACATAAGCCAGCGATTGCAAAGAAACTTTTTGATAAAGTCCAAGAAGTGATAGCAAGGAAAGCGCATAAAATGAAACGCGGCCAAAAGGAATACGCTTTCCGCTCGCTTTTGAAATGCGGCGAGTGCGGCTGTTCCATAACTTCGGAAACCCACAAAGGATACAACTACTACCGATGCACCAAAAAGAAAGATAACTGCTCGCAAAAATACATTCGCGAGGAACTTTTGGCCGAGCAGATTTCAAACATTATTCAAAAAGTTTCTTTGCCTTTGGCTTGGACAAAAAAGATGATTACGGAACTGGACAAAGAAAAAGAGGAAAATGTCCAAGCCGAAGTGACTTTCGCTCAAAATCTAAAATCCAAAATTGCCGAGCATGAGGAAACTTTGGATAAACTTTTAGACCTTCAATTATCGGGCGTTATTTCTACCGAAGAATACGCCGCCAAAAAACAAAAAATCCTCAACCAAAAAATTGAGATTTCCGAAAAATTGAAGGATTTTGAGCAAAAGGGTAATCGCTGGCTCGAACTTTGCCGGAACTTCATTTTAACGGCTAATCAAGCGCAAATTGCCGCTTTGCAAAGAAATTTTTCCGAAAAGAAAAATTTCCTAAAAAAGATTGGCTCGAACCCGCTCCTGCGGGAGCGGCTGGTTTTTGTAGAATACAAAAACCCTTGGAAATTGCTTGAAAATTCGTTTGCCGAAGCGAGGGGCCCCGCACAACAGCAAGCTGTATGCGGGGTAAACTCCGCCCCGAGCGAGGCGGGAAACCGAAACTTTACAACTTGGCTGGGAGACTAGGATTCGAACCTAGATAAGATGCTTCAGAGGCACCTATCCTACCATTAGATGATCTCCCAATATATCAAGGCTAATTTTAACAGAAAACTTACTGTTTTTCCTCTGCCTTGAGGTATTTGAAGAAGAAAATGGTTTTTTCCATAAAAATGGCCGTGGCAAACCAGGCCAGTCCGGCAAAATAACCGGCCAAAATATCGGTGGGGTAGTGGACACCTAAATAAACCCGGCTAAAACCAATTAACAAAATCATTAAAAGTGAAGCAAAAGAAATAAAGATGCTTAATTTTTTCTTTCTGGTGAAACGGAAAGAATAAAAAGAAACGGTAGTGTAAAAAACAAAAGAGTTCATGGCATGACCTGAAGGAAAACTGTAAGAAGTTTCGTTTATTAAAGGGGTGATATCCGGTCTTGGTCGATGAAGGATGCTTTTAAGGGAAGTATTCAAAATAAGGCCCATAATTAAGATTATGGAAAAAAGGAAAGCTTCTTCCTGGTGTTTTCTGATAATCAAAAAAATGGTAATAATCGTTGCTGGGATAAGAACATAACTTCCGCCCAAGTGGGTGATTAAAAGCATTATTTTGGTTAATAACGGACTTCTTAAAGAATAAATAATTTGGGAAATGGTTTGATCGTAAATAAAAGCCGGTTGCTCAAATACTTCCGTAGATAATTTAATAAATAAAACATTCGAGCTAATGCTTAAAAAAATTCCCAAAAGCATTTCTGTCAGCAAAAGTATGGCGACTTTGGAGCTAAAAAGAAAATCTTTAAGTTTTGACACAGTAAGTTAATTATATCGGAATCTGGGAAGTTTCATTAAACTCTTTCGACGTATTGTCCCGATTCGACGTTGATGGAAATATTGTCACCCTCCTTGATAAATAAAGGTACCAAAACTTTATAACCGGTTTCAACTTCCACTTCTTTGGTGGCTCCGGAAACCGTATTGCCCCTGACGCCAGCTTCGGCATGGATAACCTTTAAGAAAACCTTTAACGGGGGACGCATGGCGACTGCCTGGTTATCCAAAACAAAAACCTGGTAATTGTTCCCCTCTTTCATTAAGGGGAAAAAGCCGCTGACCATTTCCATGGGTAAGGTTAATTGTTCATAGGAGCGGGGATTAATGAAAACTAAATTGTCTCCCTCGCGGTAAAGATACTGTAACTCTTTGACTTCAACCGGTGCTTCTTCCAATTTTTCTCCGGATTTGAAAGTAAAATCAACCACATTACCGGTTTTTAAATTTTTAAGTTTTGTCCGGAAAAAAGCCGAGCCTTTGCCGGGAGAAACAAAAGTTTTATCGACTACCAGACAAGGCGCATCACGAAACATGATGCAAATGCCCTTTTTTAAATCTGAGGTGGAAATTGTGGTCATAACTTGGAATATTTTACCGCTTGAGGCTAAGTTTGTAAAGATTGAAATTATAATTTAGTATTGATATGCTTAAATCATGACACGCGGAATGAAAACTTTCTTAATTATTATTCCAGTATTACTTCTGGTCGCCGTGGGTATTTTAGGCCTTAGTTTAAAAACTTTCAAGAAAAACGTGAGCGGCTGTGGTTGCGACTTTGAAACCGCCACGGGTAATTTCGACAATAAAGAAGCGACTGCCACTTTTATGGGAAAGGAAGTCACGGCACCCTTGACGGCCCTACCCGGAGCTAAAGTACTGCCGGTTTTGGGTCAAGCTTCGGCGGACGAAAAGTGGATTGAGGTTGACCTTTCTGAACAAAAATTGACGGCCTGGGAGGGGAGTAATAAATTTTTGGAATCGTTGGTTTCTTCGGGAAAATGGGGGAGGACACCGACCGGCGAGTTTAGAATTTGGGGAAAATTTAAATATGCCAAAATGTCAGGCGGCAGAAAGGAAAACAATACCTATTATTATTTACCGAATGTTCCCTATACCATGTATTTTTATAACGGTTTCGGTTTGCACGGCACTTACTGGCATAATAACTTCGGCCAGACCATGAGTCACGGTTGCGTTAATTTGCCGACTTTAGTGGCGGAAAAACTTTTTTACTGGACAACACCAACGCTTCCGTCCGATAAAAATTCTGTTTCGGCCAGCAAAGATGACCCGGGAACTAGAGTAATTATTCACGACTGAATCTTCGACCAAAGCTAAATTTCCTATTGATAAACTTTATAAGATATGATATAGAAGTACAAACAATCGAAAAGCCGGTTGCGGCTTGACTTAGACGACCGAGCTTTTGACTCGGTTTTTTGATGAACATTTGAGATTAATAATAACTGATTTCAAAGATAAGCCTTTGAAATTTCTATTGACCGGTTTCAGAAAGAAAGAGAAATGAGTTTTCTAGATTAGCCTAGAATAATTCAAAAGATATTCTTTCAAAACTCAGTTTTGGCCCTTTGACAACTTTTGACGATATTTTACTGTAGGTGGACAGTTAAATATAAATTGTGTTCACGAGGAGGCAAAATGCCTGGGATATATGTTCCCACACCTGCTGAACGCCAGTTGGTTTTAGGAACATTAGCAAGAAATAATCCTTCAGGTCGTTGCGCTGATGACTGTGGGGATTGTGGAAGCTGTGATTGTTCCTGCCGTTGCGCTGATGACTGTGGGGATTGTGGAAGCTGTGATTGTTCCTGCCGTTGCGACGACTAACGGAGTCAAATCGGGGAGTAGGGGTCAAAGATAACCACCTTTATTTTTTTCTGATACTCCCCAACAAACTCAAAGGAGATAAAAACGTGTCTACGACGAAAGAAACGAATCGGTTGTCTCGATTTACCCATTTTATTGACCTTAGCGACGGCTATACTGCCATTTATCACTCGGTTAACATGGGTATCGTTTTCGCAAAAACTGAATATATCGAAGAATTCAGAAAATCCGGTTGGTTAGCGTGCGCAGGTAGCACTTTAGGGAATCTGGTAGAAGAATTGAAGAAAGAAAGGATGCTGATTGTTCAAGAGGTAGAAGAGATGTCGGATTACAACTCCATTCAAGCTTCTCTTCCAGAGCTACCAATTACCATTCTCTATCTTCTTCTAACAGACTTGTGCAATTTCGCTTGCCGCTACTGTTTTATCGAAGGGAATTTCCCAGCTGATTTTTGTCCAGCAAGCATGACACCAGAAATCGCTCAGGAGGGCATTGACCTTTTCGCAAAAACTCTAGCCAAGAACCCTCGCAAACATTTTCACCCTCGAGTGATTTTTTACGGAGGCGAGCCATTGTTGAACTTCCCCACTTTGAAGTTTGCTTTGGAATATATCGAACAACTCAAAAAAGAGGGAGTTCTACCAGAAAGTGTTAAGATCACAGTGAACACGAATGCTTCTGCAGTTAACTCTGAGATCGCTGAAACTCTAGCCAGCTATCGTGTTTCTGTTGCAGTCTCTTTAGACGGAAGAAAAGAAATTCACGATCTAGAAAGGGTTTCTCACTCGGGATTAGGAACATTCGACACCACTGTTCAAGGACTTCGTCTTTTGCAGACGGCTGGAGTTCAGACAAGTATTTCCTGTACCATTACTGAAGCTGGTGCCAAAGTATTGGAAGAGTCACTGAGGTTTTTCGTCAGCGAGTTCGGCATAAAGTCGGTGGGTTTCAATATTATCAGAGAGGGAACAAGTCCAAAGATTAGAGACATAAATGCTTATACTACTACCGTCTCTAATGCATTGGTTTCTTGCTTTAGGCTAGCTCGAAAGGAGGGAATATACGAAGATAGAATGATGCGGAAAGCAAGGGCTTTTGCTCGAAGACAACCACATTTGAATGACTGCGCTGGCTGTGGTCAACAAATCGTTATTGCTCCAACAGGCGAAGTAGGGATTTGCCATGCAGATGTAGGCAAGAAAACGTACTTTGTATCCAATACTCCCGACTTTGATCCACTTATCCATCCCTGCTAGCAAGAATGGCGTAAACGCTCCCCCTTCTCCATGAAGGAATGTCTTAACTGTATAGCTATAGGCATTTGTGGAGGCGGCTGTCCCTATCACGTTTACCTTAAGAAAGGAACGATCTGGGCTTTGGACGACGCATTTTGTATTCATTCAAAAACAAGCCTTGAGTTCCTTATCAAGGATTTGTGGGAACAAACAAGAACCAAAACTGAACCAGTAACATGAACATAAGACCACTGATTGCGAAATTGCTTCGCAAAATCGCTTGGTTACAGCGATTATCCGTAAGGATTCAGTGGTCTTTTCTCTTTTTTTAAAAAGTGAGTGCTTTACTTGTGAATGAAATTTGTTAAGATTAATTTAACGAAATTAGTAAAATTTAATAAAAAAATAAAAAAGTGTATCCCCAAATAATATTTTCCCTTAATAAAGGTTTAGACAAATGGGTCGGTTACCATTTTTTGGATCATCAAAGAGGTGGACATGACTTCGGTAAGTTCATAATCAAAGTTCATCCAGAACTTTCTTCGATTAAAGAATATTCTAGTGAAAAAAAGAAACGAGCTGGTGTCGAACAGTACGTTGACTCCTTCTATGAAGTACATGAAATTCAACTTGAAGGCATCAGAAAAAAATTTGAAGAAGATTGGAGGCAAATAGCACGGCCATTTTTTCAGGCGATTGACCAGATTTTCGATCATCCTTGGCCGAAGAGTCCCTACTTAGCCTATCCATCTATTTTTCCTTGCGGCCCTAGATTTCTTGAACAAAAATCTTTTCAGATTTTCTATCTTGACCAGCCTCTAATTAGTATTGCCCATGAAATCCTTCATTTCCTTTTCTATGACTACCTAAAGAAAAATTTTCCCAGAGAGGATTTATCTTCCAATGATGTTTGGATACTCTCGGAGATTGTTAATACCTTGACCTTAGACAGTCCAAGATTTGCAAAAATCCTTATGTCTACCCACCTCCATCCTTATCCAGCCCAAAAAGATTTACTCAATTGTCTCAAACCCCTCTGGAAAACAGAGAGCCTAAACAACTTTTTAGAAAAGGGTCTCGATTTAATTAAGCATAGGCTTAAGTAACGCAAGAGATAACAGTAATCATTTAGGATTGGATAAACTTCGGTTGTTTTTTAAACCTTAAGTCTTGTTTGCTAGAAGAGATTAAAAATGTTTCTAGGGAAGGATATTAGGGGATTTTTTTCTACATTTTTTGAGTATGAAATTTATAATAATCCGGATCAGGACTTTAATAAAGCCTATGTAAAAGCAATAAATCGTTGTTACCCGAGTAGAGCAAATTTAGTAAACTTGCGCTAACAGGTTTAGGGAGCCCTTAAATTGAGCATTGACTTTTAGCAATCGAGTTGCTAAACTGCCAAGAGAGATTTTAATAGGGGAGATAATTATGGACAATACCGATATTGTTAGCAGCGAAAGCCTTTCCGGAGAAATGAAAATTCCTTTAATTGCTTTGCGTGACGTCGTAATTTTTCCGTTTACGGAAATTCCGTTAACTTTTGGCCGAATTAAATCAAACGCCGCCATTTCTGCTGCTTTTAAAGTTAACAAACTAATTTGTTTTGTTTCTCAAAAAAACTCCCGTACGGAAATTCCCGGCGAAGAAGATTTATATAAAATCGGGACTTTGGCTTCAATCGAACATGTCATTGAAAGCGACGGCAATATTCATGCTTTAGTTAAGGGAATTTACCGGGTCAGAATCGAGAAAGTTTTGCAAACGGAACCTTTTTTTATGGCTACAGTTATCAAAGATAAAGAAGTAGTTTTTGAAGACGATAGTCTGCGTGCCCTAAGCAAACATGTTACCGAACAAATTCAAAAAGTTTTTAATTTAGGCAAACCGATTGATGTCATGATTTTGATGAAACTTCTTTCCGGGGTTTCCACCGAAGAATTGGCCAATCAGGTGGCGATGATTTTGGATTTGAAGCCGACCGACCGGCAAATACTCCTGGAAATTTCTTCGGTTAACGAAAGATTGGAAAGAGTTGCGGAAAGATTGTCCTACGAAATAAAAATTCTTGATTTGGAAAAATCGATTGCCAGTAAAACCCAAGCGCGTTTTGATAAAGGAATGCGGGAAGCGGTTTTAAGGGAAAGGAAAAGAACCATCGAAAAAGAGTTGGGAGAATTGGGTGTGGAAGAAGATGAAAAAGAGATTAGGGAATTAAAGGAAAAAATTGATAAAGCGGGTATGCCGGTTGAAGTTCATAAAAAATCAATAGAAGAGCTTAACCGCTTAAAAAAAATGTCTTTTAATAATCCCGAGATGGGTTATGTCAGATCATATTTGGATTGGCTGGTGACACTTCCTTGGTCAACTGAAAGTCCGAATGATGTCAGCTTGAATAAGGCAAAAAAAATTTTAAACGAAGATCATTGGGGGCTGGAAAAAATTAAAGAAAGAATTCTGGAGTACTTGGCAGTGATGAAATTGAAAAGTTTGAGAGTCGGACAGACAAAGTCAAAGGTTGAAGATATTAGTGGACCGACAATTCTTTGTTTTATTGGTCCGCCGGGAGTGGGAAAGACTTCCATCGGTAAGTCAATCGCCCGTTCTTTGGGGAGAAAATTTGTTCGAGTTTCCTTAGGAGGAATTAGAGATGAAGCAGAAATTCGGGGGCACCGTCGGACTTATGTTGGTGCTTTGCCGGGAAGAATTATTCAGGGAATTAAAAATGCGGGGACCAGAAATCCGGTTTTTATGCTGGATGAGATTGATAAAATCGGTGTTGATTTCCGCGGCGATCCCTCATCCGCTTTATTAGAAGCTTTAGATCCGGAACAAAATAAAGAGTTTTCTGATAATTATTTAGAAGTTCCTTTTGATTTGTCAAAAGTTTTCTTTATTACCACCGGAAATATGCTGGATACGATTCCACCGGCCTTGCGTGACCGGATGGAGGTTATTCGCTTCCCCGGTTACACCGAAGAAGAAAAATTTAATATTGCCCAGAAATATTTATGGCCTAAGCAACTTCAAGTTAACGGACTTTCCAAAGAACAATTTATTTTAGTCAAAGAGGCCCTACTGGAAATTATCAGAAGTTATACTCGGGAAGCCGGAGTGAGGAATCTGGAAAGAAGTTTGGCTTCCGTCTGCCGTAAGATTGCCAAAAAAATTGCCGAGAAAAAACCGGTGGAAAAGGAAATTAGCTTGGCGATAGTCCGTAAATTTTTGGGATCCCAGCGTCTAACCCCCACCGTTTTGGAAAAAGAAGACGAAATCGGTATGTCTACCGGTTTGGCCTGGACCGAAGCCGGCGGTGAAGTTTTATTTGTGGAAGTGGCTTTAATGCCCGGCCGGGGAACGCTTTTGCTGACCGGACAATTGGGAGACGTGATGAAGGAATCCTGTCAGGCGGCAATGACTTTCTGTAAAAGCCATTTTAAACAGTTGGGATTGAAAGAAAATTTTGCCCAGAAAATGGATGTTCATATTCATGTTCCAGAAGGCGCTGTTCCTAAGGACGGTCCTTCAGCGGGGGTAGCGATGGCAGTTGCTTTAGTCTCTGCTTTGACGAAGAAGCCCACCCGCCGGGAAGTGGCGATGACCGGAGAAATTACCCTAAGGGGCAGAGTAATGGAAATTGGCGGGGTTAAAGAAAAGGTTTTGGCGGCCAGAAGAGTCGGCATTAAGACGGTAATTTTACCAAAGGATAACAGAAAAGATTTGCAGGAAATTCCGACGGAACTTAAAAAAGATTTACAATTTGTCTTTGTAGACAATCTTTTTGATGCCTTTAAAGTGGCGGTCAAAGAGTAAATCCTGGTCGTTTTTCATTTGGTAAAAATAACATTAGTGTAGTTTCCCTTCTCCCCCAGTTCTGTAAATAGATTTTTTAAAAGGGAAGACGGATATTTGACGAAATTTTCCTGACGGAGTACCCAAAAAGAAGACCAGAAATTTTGCGCTATCCGACAAAATTCTTTTTCGCTCATGCCGGAGCGTTTAATGCCGTAGGGCCAGATTTCCGCGACCACGGGAACACCCGTGGCAAAGATCTGCCGGCCGCCCTTAAAAACATAGCCTTCATACCCTTGAACATCACTCCAGATTAAAGAGATCTCCCGGGTAAAGTTTTTAGGCAGGGAATCGATAATCGAGTCTATGGTTTGGGCTTTAACTTTAATTACTTTTCGTCTTGATTCATTAAAAGGCCCGTCGGCGACGTTATTTTTAAAAGTTTGCCTGATCCGGTGGTCGCCAAAAATATTTTCCGACAATTCTAAAGGCAAATTACCATTCATATCGGAAACAGCATAAAGCAGAGGAATGATTAACTTTTCTAAATAATTGGCTTTAATATTTTTTTCCAACAAAGAAAAGTTTTCCGGTTCCGGTTCAATGGCAATGGCTTTTTCAATCAGTTTGTCGTTAATGACTCCAATTGCCGTCACGCCAATATTGGCACCGATATCAACCAGAGTCCCCTTTTTGAAAGATTTCCTTGCCGACAAGAACTTAAAAACTTTAAAATAAAATTCCCGGTCGTAGTCCCGATGACAAAAAAGGTCCTTGCTGATTTCTTTATCTTGGCAAAAGACGGTAAAAGTTCCTTGTTTGGTGGAAACAGTAATTTGTTTCTTGAAAACACCGGCGATTTTCCAGAGAAGAAATCTGAAGTAAAACCTTATTTTTTTGCCGATTTTTTTTAAGAGCGTCTCCAATTGGTGTCGCCAGCGAGAATCGAACTCGCGATTTTCGGGATGAGAACCCGACGTCCTGGACCGCTAGACGATGGCGACTTGGCACTTTGCTACGAAACCTTGCGTCCCTGCCCGACACGCAAGACAAGCTTGCTGTCGTTGCAGGCGGGCTAAACCGCTAAACGATAGCGCCTTTTAAGGCAAACTAATTATACCTGGAATTCGAGATATTGACAAACCGTTTTTAAGGCCTTATTATTTCTTGTTAAGTTCAAGATTTCCTCTTAGCCACAACCGTGTGGCTTTATTTCAATAGAGAATCAAACTTTCCCGCCTTGGCGGGATACCGCATCAGCCACGTCAGACGTAGTCAACTTGCTGTGCGGTAGTTTATTTTTTAGCTTTAAAAAGGGCTATGGACGAAAAAGTTTTTCTGACCAGTGAAGGCTTTAAAAAAATTGAGGAAGAAGCGGAGACTTTAAGGAAGGTGACTCGACCTCAAGTGGTCGAGCGCTTGGTGTTGGCCAGAAGCCAAGGCGATCTTTCGGAAAACAACGAATATGCAGCCGCTCGGGATCAACTGGCTTTTCTCGACGGCCGACTTGAAGAGCTTGAAGATTTAATTTCTCGGGCGAAAATTGTTGATAAAAGTCACGGTTCTTGCGGTTGCGTCGGTTTTGGTTGCCGAGTAACGGTTAATAATGGAAACGCTGACTCCGTCTTCCATATTGTCGGTGATTGGGAAGCCAATCCCTCGGAAAAGAAAGTCTCTTACTCTTCCCCCTTAGGCCAGGCTTTATTGGGAAAGAAAGTCGGCGAAGAAGTTAATTTTGAAGCCCCGGCCGGGAAAATCCTCTATAAAATTATCAACATCGATTAACTTGGGGTTTCCTTCTTTTTGTGTTAAAATTCTTTTAAATGGCAGCTTTAGATAATCTTCGTGAAATACGAATCGAAAAACTTAGGCAGTTAAGAGAGTTGGGAATTGATCCTTATCCGGCGAGAACGGAAAGAAAAGAAACCAACGCTGAGGCTTTGAAAATGCTGGGGAAGAAAGTTTCGGTGGCTGGCCGCTTGATGGGATTGCGGGGACACGGCGGCTCGACTTTTGCGGATTTAATGGACCAAACGGCAAGAATTCAACTTTTTTTTTCCAAAGATACCCTGTCGGATAAATACAATCTTCTTAAATTGTTGGACTTGGGTGATTTTGTCGGGGCTCAGGGAGAAGTCTTTAAAACTCAGGCCGGAGAAGTGACCATAAAAGTAACCGACTTTTCTATTTTGACTAAAGCCATTAGACAATTACCGGAAAAATGGCACGGAGTTACCGATATTGAAACCAGACTTCGTCAAAGATATCTTGACTTGATTATGAATCCCGAAGTTCGGGAGATGTTTATCAAGAAGGCCAAGTTCTGGCAGGCGGTGAGAAAATATTTAAACGAGAAGGGATTTCTGGAAGTGGAGACCCCGGTTTTGGAAGCCGTTCCGGGCGGGGCCGACGCCAGGCCGTTTGTCACCCATCATCACACTTTAGATATCAACCTTTATTTGCGAATTTCTTTGGAACTTCATTTAAAAAGACTGATGGTGGGCGGTTATGACCAGGTTTTTGAAATCGGCAGAATTTTTAGAAATGAAGGTATCGATGCCGAACATTTGCAAGATTATACGTCAATGGAATTTTATTGGGGTTATGCCGATTATCTGATGTTAATGGATTTTATTGAAGATTTTTATAAATATCTGGTCAAGGAAACTACCGGCGGATTAAAAACTATGCGCAATGGTGCAGAAATTGATTGGTCAAAAAAATGGCCAAGACTTGATTACTGCCAGCTTTTTGAGGAAAAAACCGGTATAAATTTGGCCAAAGTTACTTTTGAAGAATTAAAAAAGAAAGCAGAAGAATTCCACTTAAAATTAGAAGAGAAAATCGGCAGAGAAAGATTAATTGACATGATTTACAAAAAAACAGTACGACCGACCTTAATTCAACCTTGCTTTTTGATTAATTTGCCAGTAGAAATTTCTCCTTTGGCGAAAAGAAAGCCCGAAAGTTCCCATTTGACGCAAAGATTTTTAATTATGGCTGGTGGGACAGAATTAGGCAATGGTTTTTCTGAATTAAACGACCCGATTGACCAGAAAGAAAGATTTGTTGCTCAACAAAAACTGCGTGATGCCGGTGATGATGAAGCACAAATGCTGGATGAGGATTTTGTGGAAGCGCTCGAATATGGTATGCCGCCTACGGCCGGTTTTGGTCTAAGCGAGAGACTCTTTTCCTTTTTAATGGATAAGCCGATCCGAGAAACGGTTTTTTTCCCGACCATGAGAAAGGAATAAAAATGATTACCAAAGAACAAGCCTTACAAATAATTAACGAACATGTTGCCAACAAGAATATTGTTAAACATATGTTGGCGACTGAGGCTTTAATGGGTGGAGTTTACGATGAATTAAAAAGGGAAGGAAAAAGTGATGAAGCTTTGGGAGGAACGAAAGAAGAATGGATGATGGCGGGACTTTTACATGACGGCGATTATTGTGAAGAGGTTCCCCTGGAAAAGCAGGGAATTCAGATTAGCGAGTGGGTTAAAGCTAAGGCCGTGCCTGCCGGCAGGCAGGGATTTGAATTACCTGAAAATGTTGCTTATGCCATGGCGGCACACAATTGGCATGGGACGGGTAAAGAACCAAAAACTTTAATGGATTGGACTATTTTTATGGGAGATTCTTTAACTGGTTTAATTGTGGCGACTACCCTAGTTTTGCCCAGTAAAAAATTAATAGATGTCGACTCCCCAATGGTTTTAAGAAGGTTTGGTGAGCGCTCTTTTGCCAAAGGCACCCGACGGGAAAATATTCAAATGTGCCAAGAAAAAATTGGCCTATCATTGGAAGAGTTTGTTAGAATCTCTTTAGAATCAATGCAAAAAATCAGTAATGATTTAGGACTTTAAAATGGTAGATATTAAAAAAATTAGAGAAAATCCGGATTTTTTCAAAAAGGCGACTGCGGATAAACAGCGCGATCCGAATTTAGTGGATGAAATTTTAAAACAAGATGAAGCAGAAAGAGCCCTTTTACAAAAGGTGGAAATTTTACGGGCAGAGAGAAACAAACTAGGCAAAGAAAATATTGAAAGGGGTAAGGAAATAAAGAAAGAACTGGAAGAATTGGAAAATAATTTAAAAATGGCAGATGCCGGTTTAATTTCTGCTCTTTGGCGTTTACCTAATCCTGCGCTTCCTAAAGTGCCGGTAGGTAAAGATGATAACGAGAATACGGAAATAAAAAAAGTGGGGGAAGTCACAAAATTTGAATTTCCCGTAAAGTCACAGGTTGAGTTAGGTGAATTACTTGATTTAATTGACACTCAAAGAGCCGGTAAGGTTTCCGGAACCAGATTTGGCTATCTAAAAAATGAAGCGGTATTATTGGAGCTGGCTTTGGTGAATTTGGGAATGAAATTTTTAATTGAAAAAGGTTTTACTCCAATTCTTCCGCCGGCTTTGATTCAAAAAGAAGTCATGGCGGCGTTGGGATATAATAATTACGGTTTTGAGGAAACTTATATTTTACCGGAGGATGATCTGTGTTTGATTGCGACGGCCGAACACGCCATTGTTCCTTATTTTAAAGATGAAGTTTTACAGGAAGGCGATTTACCAAAAAGATTTGTGGGTTTTTCTAGTGCTTTCAGAAGAGAAGCCGGTTCGTACGGTAAAGATACGAAAGGAATTTTAAGAGTTCATCAGTTTGATAAATTGGAAATGGTCTCTTTTGTTAAACCGGAAGATTCGGAAAAAGAACATGAGTTTTTGCTTTCGCTCGAAGAAGAGTTAATGCAAAAGCTGAAACTCCCCTACCGCGTTTTACAAATTTGCACAGGAGATTTAGGCGATCCGGCCGCTAATAAATATGATGTTGAAACCTGGTTTCCTTCGGAAAATAAATATCGGGAAACTCATTCAACCAGCAATTGTACTGATTATCAGTCAAGAAGATTAAAGATAAGGTTTAAAAGAAAAACCGGAGAAACGGAATTTGTCCATATCTTAAATGGGACAGTTTTTTCCCAAAGACCAATTTTGGCGATTTTAGAAAATTATCAGCAAAAAGACGGATCGGTTATTATTCCCGAAGTTCTTCGTGACTATATTGGCAAAGACAAAATTTCTCCCAAAAGCTGATCTTCTTTAAAATCAATAATTTTAACCGGAATGATCTTTCCCTTAATATTTTTGATATTTGATATTTGATCTTTGATATTGATTATCCATCCGTTTTCCGTTATTCCCTCCCACTGGCTTCCTTTTTGTCTGACCATAAGGCAGTGAAATTTTTTATTGATCATTTGTTTTGCTTCATCATTATGAATATTTTTTATAGTAGCCATAATTTCTTTTACTCTTTCTTTTTTTATATTAGCAGGCAAGTCTCGCCACTTTTTTTCTTTAATCATCTCGTAAGCTTTGGTTCCTTTACGGGCAGAAAAAGGAAAGACATGGGTAAAAGAAATTTTTACACATCTGATAAATTCCAATGTTTCTTGAAATTCTTCGTCAGTTTCTCCGGGAAACCCCGTAATTAAATCGGCACGGAAGGTAAATTTGGGGATTTTATTTTTAATAAATAATAACGAATCCGTTAATTTGTTAATATCTATATTTCGGTTCATTCTTTTTAGAACAGCAGGCGAACCGGATTGCAGAGAAAGATGAAGGGAGCGGGTGATTCTTTGATTTTTAATTATCAACTCCAAAAATTCTGAAGAAAGCATTTCCGGATAAATTGAAGAAAGAGTAATTCTTTCAACCTTAGTTTTATTAGAAATTAGATTAATTAGGTCAATTAAGGTAATTCCGTTTAGGTCCTTTCCGTAGAGAGCGATATTAATACCGGTTAAAATAATTTCTTTGACTCCCCTAACAACCCAGAAATTTATTTCTTCAATTAGTTTATCGGGTAGAACACTTTTTAGCAGACCGCGAAGATAGGCAGTTAAGCAGAAGGAACAATAAAGATCGCACCCGTCTTGAATTTTTATAAACTTTCTGCCTGAGCGAATATAAGCGTTATCAATTATCGGAAACACGCTAACTTTGTTAAATGGACCTAATTTTTGTTCGAGTAAATTTACTGTTCTTGATTTATCTTCATTGGGAATAACTAAGTCAGCTTCCGGTAAATCAATGAAAAATTTTTCTTTGGCGGTGACGGCGCAGCCAATAACTGTCAGAAATGCTTTGGGAAACTTCTTTCTTAGCTCTCTTATTTTTTGTCGGGTTTCCTTCTCTGCTTTTTGGGTAACCACACAAGTATTTAGAAGCACTAAATCGGACGGTGATCCGTTCTCAACCGGCTGTAGTCCGTGGTCCATAAGCTCTTTGCCGATAGTTTCCATCTCCGCCTGATTTGTTCGGCAGCCAAGGCTGTAGGTTGTGAATGTTTTTGGTGTTACAATTGTGTTTGCCATCGTGGCTAATTTTAGCAGAGAACGATCATGAAATCATTTATTAGAAAATTATTTTTTGGGAGTGAGGTTTTGGAGAGGGTCTATTCACCGATTAACGGCGAGATTTTGGTGACTGAGAATTTGTTTGGTAAGAGGGAAATGAAGGTGGGAGAAGTGAGTCAATCGGGGGGATTGGTTAAAAAGCTATGGAATTCAATTTTCAATTTGAAATCTTGCCTGGCGGCAGACAGGTTTTCAATTTTCAATCAATTTTCAAAATCCAATTTTAAATGTTTAATTTTGGGTTTGGGTGGCGGAACATTAGCATCATTGATTGTTAACCGCTATCCGCAAACCGCCAAAATAACAGGAATAGAAATAGATCCCAAAATAATTGAATTAGGGAAGAAGTATTTTGATTTGGATGAAATTAAGAATTTGGACATTGTAATAGCCGATGCTATCAAGGAAATTTCTTTTCCAAAATTCATAATACGTAATACAAAATACAATCTTATTTTGGTGGATTTGTATTTAGGTCAGGAATTTCCCAAAGAAGCCGAAAGCAATGAGTTTTTAAATTCCTTAAAAAGTATTTTAGAAAAAGACGGTTTAATTATTTTTAACCGCCTGAATTTCGGGAAACATAAAAAGGAAACTGCTCAATTTAAGGAAAAAATAGCTCAATTCTTCCCCTACCTGATTAGTAGAGAAGTTGACTATAATTTACTTGTTTTTGCTTTTCTTGAGGCTCAAAAAAAGGTATACTGTTAAGACGATGTTAAAAATCTTTCAGCGGTTGTTTGATGTTAATCTCAAAGAGGTGGAAGTACTGCAACCAGTGGTGGAAGAGGTTAATTCTTTTGAGCCGGAAACAGCAAGGCTTTCCGACGAGGAACTCGCGGCCAAAACTCCGGAATTTAAACTTCGGCTGTTAAAAGGAAGCTTGCTGGATGAACTTTTGCCGGAAGCTCTCGCGGTTATCCGCGAATCGATTAAAAGAACCGTTAATCAGCGGGCTTTTGATGTTCAATTGATGGCGGCAATTACGCTTCACAAAGGCCGGGTAGCCGAGCAAAAAACCGGAGAAGGAAAAACTCTTTCCGCCGCTTTGGCGGCTTATGTCAATGCCCTTTTGGGTAAAGGAGTTCATATCGTTACTACTAATGATTATTTGGCCAGGATTGGTACCGGTTGGTATGGCCGTGCCTTAACTAAACTTGGTTTGAAAGTGGCCTGTATTATTCACGAAGAAGCTTTTATCTATGACCCGAAATTTTTCCTGCAAGACGAAGTCGATAATCGTCTGGCTCACCTCTCGCCGATTTCTCGAAAAGAGGCTTACGAGGCGGATGTCACTTACGGAACCAATAACGAGTTTGGCTTTGATTATTTGCGGGATAATCTGGTCCCCGATGTTTTGGAAATGGTCCAGCGGGGTCATCACTATGCTATTGTCGATGAGGTGGATTCGATTTTAATTGATGAAGCCAGGACGCCACTGATTATTTCCGCCCCGGATACCGAACCCACCAAAAAATATTATGAATTTGCCAGACTGATTTCTTCTTTATCTCCCGACACGGATTACACTTCGGACGAAAAAACCAAAACCGTTAATTTGTCTGAACACGGAATCCGTAAACTGGAAAAGATCTTAAATGTCGATAATCTTTACGAAAAAGATTTTGAAACAATTCA
>Ga0210051_1002740_pt1 | contig 17682 bp, 23 predicted proteins | sample CryGey092014_all_FD_185464 | JGI IMG/M metagenome (GOLD analysis project Ga0210051, IMG submission 185464) | Groundwater microbial communities from aquifer - Crystal Geyser CG23_combo_of_CG06-09_8/20/14_all (SPAdes) (version 2) | ecosystem: Environmental > Aquatic > Deep subsurface > Groundwater... | reverse complement strand
CTCGTTTGCTCATTTTAGTCATTATGATAACCTCCGGTTAAATAACTGGAGATTATCTCATATTTAGGTAAGATTATTAATGAGCTAACGAAGGATGCTACGGTAAGATATTTCGTTATCTAAGTCGAGGGGTTGACAAATAGTACATGTCAAAATATACTATAAAAAGAAATCTATACTATAAAAAAATAATTAGGGAGAAACGTATATGAAAAGACATCTTATCAAGTTTTCTAACTATTCGTTCTGTATCACCCTTCCCAAGAAAGCTATAGACGCACTTGGGTGGAAAAAGGGTGAAGAGCTAGAAGTCGAATTTGACGCGCGTAAAAAGAGAATTTCTGTTGTCAAAGGTGAATCAGACTCTGCAACAAAAACGACAAAACCATCTGCTGACATCAAACCAATTCCAAAATTACGCTGGTAAATAGAACGCGCTAACATAAACACATTCATGACGCCCTTGTCATGTCTGTGTTTTTTGTTTATGCTATGTAGAGAGGGGATAATGGCATCTAAAAAAACGTTCGACATCAATCGGAAGCCTTTGGAAGAGCCAGATGAGTTGAGTGACGTTCTCGAAGAGATACACACATCACCACGTGGCAAAAAGCATGCCGGCGATACGCTGATAACCGTTGGCATTGTTATCGTTGCATTTATCAGCGCAATTGCGATCTCAAATGCATACACAGCGCGCGTCCAATCGTCTAAGAGTACGCTTGTAAAAGCAAATACTGTTCCCGCACAACCGGAAGAAAGTACAAAAAAACAAAAAAAAACTCCTGTAAAAACACCGTCGACAACACCTGACCCATTTGCGCCGCTCACGCTTAATGATGTTCAAGAGGTTTCGACCCCGCCTCAGGCAACAACGTCAACTATACCCGAAAAAAACTCGTTTACGATTAAAATTCTCAATGGGAATGGTGTGACCGGCGATGCCGCAAAACTCAAAAAAGAACTCTCTGACAAAGGGTTTACTGTTGGGGATACCGGTAATGCAAAACTTAAATATACAAAAACACAGGTCTATTATAAGGCAGATAAAAAAGCGCAAGCAGATTTAGTTGTACAAAATCTCACCGGGAGAACAATCGAACAAAGCGAGGCAGACGCTGGGTTAATAGGCGCAACTAACGATGTGCTTATCGTCATAGGAAAAACATGACTATTAGTGTTGCGCTTATGACAGGTTTTGTCGTTGGGTTCTTAGTATCACATTTTGCGCGCAAAGCGATTAAATTTGTTTTGTTTCTGGCGATTGTCGCAATTCTCGGGTATATCGCATATAGTAAATTTTTACGTTGATAGATATATAAAGGAGGGATAATGGCAGATGATTCAGATCGAAAAGAAAATAACGACACCCCAGTTGATTCAAGCCCGATAAAACCAGTTCTTGCACGAAGAAAAAAGTGGGTTATCGCAGGGATTATCGTTGTCGTCGTTCTATTTGGTGCATCGCTCGTCCGACGATATTATTTTGGAACTCGTAGCGATGGCACGCCAACCAAACCAAGTATCGTAACATTTATTCCCCGTAAAAAAGATCCCGTTATACCCAAAGAAGCGAACATCCTCAACGGTGAGCTTGTAGACAAAGCAAATGCCACGCGCTACCCACTCGCTGTCGTGGTCGAAAATCACCCCGATGCACGACCGCAATATGGGCTATCCAAAGCATCAATTATATATGAAGCGATCACCGAAGGAGGAATTACGCGCTATCTTGCTATTTTTGGACCACACAGCGCAGATCGTATCGGACCGATCCGTTCCGCACGAACGTTTTTTGTCGATTGGGCGAGTGAATACCGAGCCTACTTTACCCACGCAGGTGGGAATATGGATGCTCTGCAACTTATTCCATCGAGCCCTATATATAATGAAGATTTATTGGGAGCAGCGAGTTATGCAAAACGAATACCGCACGATGGTGTTGCATCTGAACACACATTGTATTCCGATACAGAATCACTCTACAAGCTCGCACAGGATAGAAAGTACCCATCAAGTGCAACGCTTAACCAATTTACCTATAAAGATGATGTGACGAGCACCGAGCGTGCAACGAGTACTCAAAAATCTATCACGATCAAGTTTTCATCGGAAAGTTATACCGTCACGTGGACATATGACCCGGAAACGAATATGTATTTGCGCTCACTTGCTGGTAAACCACACATCGACAAATCGACAAATGAACAACTCAAGACGAAAGTTTTTGTTGTCCAAACCGTCGCTATGCGTCAAACCCTTACCGATATTAACGAAACATCGTATATCTTTTCTGATACCGGGTCTGGTCCTGTAGCCATCTACCAAGACGGAGTTAAAGTTGACGGGAAATGGAAAAAATCGTCACAAAAAGAGAGAACCCGTTTTTATGATAGCGCAGATAAAGAGATCGTTTTTAACAGAGGAACCATGTGGATAGAGGTTGTCCCGCCGGGAACAGATGTATCGCAAACGTCTATAACAACAACACCGACTCCAACACCAACGGCTCAATAATCGTCTCTAAACAATAACGCCCCCGCTTTCGCAGGGGCGTTATTTAGTTACTCGTATTACTATTATTACTGTATAGAATCGGCGACTCGTTTTACCTTGGCAACATATGCAGACGAGTGGTTGTATGAAAACAACGCGCTGTCAACGTCACCCGTTGATGCACCGGCTGCTGAAAGCAGTGATGCACCGGCATTGAGCGAATCGTGCGCTGACGTGATACTCGCACCTTCTGGTGCGTAGTGACGGAACGTTGAAGGTAAAAACTGCATAGGACCCTGTGCACCTGCGTATGAAGTGACACTTCTGTCCCATGATTTACCTGATTCAACCTCCCACACGGCTTCGAGTATCTTCCAGTCGATACCGTGCGCCCCAGCAATCTGTTTAACGATTGTGCGTTTCTCTTCTTGCGAAGGACCGCTACTTCGCTGCAGCGTTTCACGCGCTAATACAGTTCTGTTTGTAACCAGTTGCGATTGAAGCTGTTGTTCTCGTTGTTCACGCGCATTTTTCTCTGACACTGATTCTTCTACTTTAATATCAACGCTGTGCGCTACAAAACCGACGACAGGCGATGGTCGGTCAATCGCAAGTTTGATATGCTCATCAACAAACGCACTACGGGCTGCTTGAACAGATTCAAACCGTTGCGGTGACACCATAAGCCCCGATATATTTGTCGCGCTAATAAGCGCGACTAGAGATAACATCTTCATCTGTCGGGCTGACTGCGACGTTGATTTGACTAATCGAGTAATGAATAAAACGACCCTCTCATGTGAGTAGGTCATAGGGTATACTCCTGTTACATTTTTTCCCGAGAAATACACGGTTACCCGTTAACCTGTAAAACAGGTTTAATTTCTCATTCCAAAATGAACATGTAACTATACCATAGAAATATACTATTGTCAAGCATTGTAGGTAGTTTTATACACATATTGGCGAACACGGATTATTCTGCTACACTTAAACAACAAAGGAGTAAAATGAAAACAATGTATGCGGTTATCGTTCTGATAGTATTTGGTGCACTCATCTGGTGGATAAGTCAAAATCCTACCTCAAGTCAAAGCAATACGAGCTCGCTTTCAACAACACAGGAGGAAAAGGTGGGTATACTCACAACAAAAGAAGGATCGGGCGTCGAAACAAAAGATGGCGATACGGTATCGGTTAACTACACCGGTAAACTTGCCGATGGAACAGTGTTTGATAGTTCTATCCCAAGAGGCGAGCCGATTGAGTTTATTATCGGTTCAGGAATGGTTATTAAAGGATGGGATCTTGGCATTGCAGGGATGAAAGTTGGTGAAAAACGCACCCTCACCATTCCATCATCACTTGGATACGGCAGCGCGGGTGCTCCACCGTCAATCCCACCAAACGCAACACTTATCTTTGACGTAGAACTAATGGGAATTATATAACTCGACAACAACGCCACGACAATGGTAGAGTCAGTCTATGCGTGATAACATCTGGCTCAAAGATAGATTAGGACAGCTCTGGAACAGACATTTCCCTGATATTGACGTTGCAAACACCGTCATCGTGCGGTTTGGCAGACCTGCAAAAACACGGCTAGGGTCGATAAAGTTTGGTCGAAGGACGGTCGACCCAAACACCTATATCACGATAACGGGGTATTTTAGAAGCGACGATGTGCCTGATTTTGTCGTGGACGCCGTGCTTGCACATGAACTTTCCCACTATGCGCATGGCTTTTTTTCTCCTCATGAACGACTCCATACGCACCCGCATAAGTATGGAATAGTTAATAATGAGTTGACGCAACGTGGATTAGGAGATATACTTAAACTCCAGAAACGTTGGTTAAAACAACACTGGAGAGAGTTTGTATCCCGTTATGCCTGAATGTATATTTTGTTCGATTATCGCAAAAAAAATACCCGCCGACATCATCTACGAAGATGACGATGTTGTGGTTTTTAAAGATATCAAACCGTCGGCACCCATACATTGGCTTATTGTCCCCAAAAAACACACGCAGACACCTGCAGATACTGATGCACAAACGCTTGGGTTAATGGCAAAAATAGGTGCACGGGTCACCAACGACAACGGCATCGATGAAAAAGGGTATAAGTTGGTTATCAACGTCGGTAAAGGTGGCGGACAGATCGTAAATCATATTCATATGCACGTATTAGCAGGTTTCAAAACAGAACCCTCACACGAGGGGAGGTGATTTTTCCTTGGCAGTCAAAAGAAAAGGCAAAGAACCATACGAAGTGTTACTTAGACGTTTTAACCGCGAAATTCAAGTCAGCGGTATCTATACTGATGCTAAAAAAATTCGTTATTTTTCTAAAGATCTATCGCGCACTATTAAACGAGAATCCGCGCGGAGAAAAGCAGTCAGAAAAGTAATTAAGAGAGGATATTAATGTCATCACTCGAAGAAAAAATCGCAATGCAGTATCTTGAGGCATATAAGGCACACAATAACGTAGTAGTGTCCGTTTTGCGTTTACTTAAAAGTGCACTGGCAAATGCACAAATTGCACAAAGTAAAGAATTATCCGACGAAGATGTTATCACTGTTATACGTAAGGAAGCAAAAAAACGCCAAGAAGCGATAGAGCTGTATACGCAGGCAGGCGATAGTGAAAAGGTTAGTTCTGAAAAGGCAGAATATGATATTTTGAACGCCTATCTCCCCACGCAGATGTCAGAAGAAGAGATCACGCCAATCGTTTTACAAGCGATTGCACACACTGGTGCATCCAAAGATTCAGATTTTGGAAAAGTTATGGGTATCTGTATGGGAGAGCTCACCGGTAAAGCAGATGCGAGCATGGTTTCGGCGTGTGTTAAAAAACATCTCGGAAAGTAACTCTACTCATTATGAATAAGACTCTTCGATATAGTCTTTTATTACTAAGTGCAATTACGATAATTAACTTTGGGTCAAGTTTTGCGTTTAACGTTGTCGGCAGAACATTTGAGTTTTCACCGCTTCTGCGGTTAGTAATGATGTTTTGCGCATCGCTTGTGTCTGCAGTTGTTATTACTTTTATCATTATCTCAACTGCGCCCGTGCTCAAAAATTTTCTTACCACATATCGCCAGCTACTGCGATTAGATACGCTGTCGCACCCGTTACTTCTTAAGTTGCAAAAAGAAGCGCCTGCAACGTTCCAGCACAGTTTACAGGTTGCGTCACTCGCAAATAAGGCGGCTAAATCTATCGGGGTCGATGCATTTTTAACACGGATCGGCGCATATTATCATGACATAGGAAAGTTAAAAAATCCTAATTTTTATATTGAAAATAGACGTGAAGGGCAAGAGCACGATATTACCGACCCCCATGAGGTCGCACATCTTATTCATGACCATGTGGAAGACGGCATTCGTCTTGCGCGTGAATATAAATTACCTGACGAAGTTATCGCGTTTATCCCCCAACATCACGGCACCTTGCTCGTATCATATCTGTATGAAAAAGCAAAAAGTCTTAATGTGACTGTTAAAAAACAAGACTTCCGCTATAAAGGTCCAAAACCACTATCAAAAGAAACTGCCATCGTCATGCTTGCCGATGCGATCGAATCGAGACTGCGCACCGTCAAAGAGCTGACCGCGCACGAGATAACCCATATCGTTGAATCAACAATTGCGTCTCGACTTGAAGAAAAGCAGTTAGATCTATCGGGGTTGACTAAAACAGACTGTGTTAAAATAAGATCTGCATTTATAGAAGCAGCACAAACCGTTTATCATCAACGAATAAAATACCCCGAAAAAAAGGTGTAGGATTGGTATGGCATCTATCCACATCGACGTTCAACAGATATATCGCATCCCAGCACTTGACATCGCCACAGTCCGTAACTTCGCGCAATCATATCTTAAAGAGCAAAAATTTGGTCAATCTCACCATATTGAATGCGAGATTCGTTTCGTCGATAGCGATACGATCCATCAGCTCAACGCACGCTTTAGAGAAAAAAATACATCGACAGACGTATTAAGTTTCCCTCTCTGGGATAAACCACAAAAAACATTACGTGACGCACCGCTCCATATTGGAAGCATTGTCATTAATGGAGAAACCATACAAAATGGGGCTCGGATAAACCATCGATCTGTCACATCGCATGTATGTGTACTTATTAAACACAGCATACGCCATCTCATGGGAAGGCATCATAGTGAGTAAATAGAACGAACACTTGCTCGATGGGTATGTTTCTTGCTAGTATAGAAAGGTAACATTAATCAAAATTAAAAAATAAGGTGGGGAATATATATGTCTGATAGAAATATAGTCGTTGGTCTGGATGTGGGGACTACAAAAGTAGCAGTATGCGTTGGGCAGATATCGGAAGGACTTATCCATATCCTTGCACTGACCAAAGCGCCAAACAACGGTCTGCGCAAAGGCATTGTCGTTGATATAGAAGAATGTGTTTCATCAATCTCTGGAGCACTCGAACACGCAGAACGGACTGCGGGCGTTCCCCTCGACCATGCGGTCGTGGGTATCGGTGGATCACATATCGTCGCATCGGGAAGTAAAGGCGTCATAGCAGTATCCCGACCCGATGGTGAGATAAACCAAAGCGATATAGAACGAGTTCTTGAGGCGGCACGGGTGATTGCACTCCCACCCAACAGAGGGATTCTCCACGTTATTCCCCGACAATACATTGTTGATGGACAAGACGGCATTAAAGATCCTACTGGCATGACGGGTATTCGACTCGAAGTAGAAACGCTTGCAGTAGGGGGAAGTTCGACCGCAATTAAAAATCTAACAAAGTGTGTATTCCAAGCAGGGCTCGAAATTGATTCGCTTGTCTATGGACCGCTTGCAACTGCGCGCACACTCTTAAATAGAAAACAGCGCGAAAACGGCGTTGCACTCATCGATTTAGGTGGCGGGACAACATCACTTGCTGTTTTTGAAGAGGACGATTTAGTCCACACAACTGTTCTGCCCATTGGGTCGCTTCATATTACGAACGACCTTGCTATCGGACTGCGTGTGTCACTCGAAACTGCAGAAAAGATAAAATTGCAATTTGGAACGGCGCATAAAGAATCGGTTAAAGAGACCGAAAAAATCGACCTTAATAAGCTTGACCCCGATGAAGACCAACGAATAGAACGTAAACTTGTTGCCGAGATTATCGATGCGCGCCTCAAAGAGATCTTTACCATGATACGCGACGAGTTGCGCTCTATTGGAAAAGATGGTATGTTGCCCGCGGGAGTTATATTTACTGGAGGTGGCACGCTTCTTGATGGATTGGTTGACTTTGCCAAAGAAGAGCTCCATTTACCCGCCCAAGTTGGCAAACCATCACTTGAACTATCGGGGATGGTTGACAAACTTGATCATCCAGTATATGCTTCAAGCATCGGGTTAATGTTACAGGGTTTAGAGGGTAATCATTCACCTCAAACACATGGTACAAACCGACTTGCGCTCCCATCGTCGATGAACGGGATGGTAGACAAAGTGAAAGATGCAATAAAACAATTTCTTCCGTAAAGGAGTAACGTGGCACCAGATAGAGAATCACCCATCGAAACATTTGCCGTTATCCGAGTAGTCGGGGTTGGAGGGTCGGGATGTAATGCAGTTAACCGCATGATTATGTCCAAGCTTCGTGGTGTTGAATTTATCGCCGTAAACACCGATGCACAGGCACTCGCGCACAGCCAATCAGCAACAAAAATTCAAATTGGTGTAGAAACCACACGCGGGCTCGGCGCAGGCGCAGAGGTTGACCTTGGACGTAAATCTATCGAAGAAAATAAAGAAGAGATCTACGAAGCACTCAAAGGGTCTGACATGGTTTTTGTCACCTGTGGAATGGGTGGAGGAACAGGGACAGGCGCTACCCCAATCGTATCGGCGATCGCCAAAGAACTAGGATGTTTAACGGTTGCTGTCGTGACAAAACCATTTTCATTTGAAGGTATTCGCCGAAAAAAGGTTGCCGATCTCGGCATAGAAGAACTTAAAGATAAAGTTGATACCCTTATCACCATCCCTAATGATCGACTCCTGCAAGTTATCGATAAGAAAACAAGTTTGTACGATGCCTTTGGTATCGTCGATGACGTTCTGCGACAAGGTGTGCAAGGCATCTCTGATCTCATCACGCTCCACGGTATTATTAACGTTGACTTTGCCGATGTCCGTACAATCATGCAAGATGCAGGGTCGGCGCTCATGGGTATAGGGAGAGGGCAAGGCGATAATAGAGCGCTCGAAGCGGCAAAAGCAGCGATCGATTCGCCACTTTTGGAACTGTCTATCGATGGTGCCCGCGGGATACTGTTTAATATTACGGGCGGACCAGATTTAGGTATGTATGAGATAGATGAAGCGGCAAAAGCAATCACGGAAGCAGCAGACCCAGACGCGAATATTATTTTTGGTGCAATTATCGATGAAGCGATGAGCGGTGAGGTGAAGATTACTGTTATCGCAACCGGTTTTGAAAGTGAAAAGGCAGAACGTTCTAAGATAAAACCGTTTGAGCAGAGCTTCCAACGGTCATCGCTCGAAGATGAAGATGATCGTAAACAACCATTTACCACAACAAGTTTTGAACAAGAAAAAGAAGACGAAGAGCAGGCAGAACTCGACGTGCCAGCATTTATCCGGCGCAAACTAAAGTAATACAGGTATAAAAAAAGATACTTCGCTCGAAGTATCTTTTTGTGAGTTAACCACAACATCTTGTGTTTTTTGGGTCTTGACAAGCACAAGATAGGGGATTATGGTGAGATAACAATCCGACTATGTCCTTAAGGAGGAATATGATCTGTCCACGATGTAGAAAAACAACCTATGTTATTGATTCTCGTGATATCGATTGCGATGCAATACGCAGACGGCGTGAATGCAGCGCATGTTCGTATCGGTTTACTACATATGAACGGATTGAACCCATTAAACTGACTGTTGTTAAAAAAGACGGGACAAAGCAACCCTATCAACGTGAAAAGATTATCCATGGCATCCTACGTGCTGTAGAAAAAAGTAAGGTAGATAGACACCAAGTGGAACAGTTGACTGACGCGATAGAGCAAGATCTCCTTGCTTGTGATATACACGAAATCTCCACACAAAAAATCGGGAGTATCGTCCTGCGGTATCTCTGTAAGGTTGATGATGTCGCATGTCTTCGTTTTAGTAGTGTCTATAAAGAGTTTACGACGCTTAAATCATTTGAAAAAGAGATGTCAAAGTTGCAAGGTAAAAAGCAAGGAGTCAGATGAGCGTCTATACACGAACGGGCGATGATGGTACAACAGGATTACTCGGCGGTGTGCGTGTAAAAAAAACGGATGCTCGGGTTGAAGCGCTGGGCACGCTCGATGAATTAAACGCCTCAATCGGTTTGAGTATATGTATGATCCCACGTACACTCGGTAAGCAAATAAAACAAGAGTTAATTGACGTACAAAATAATTTATTTTCAATTGGGTCAAATTGCGCAACCCCATCCAAAACACAACTGAAAATCCACACGCGCGCGACTGGTTTCCCCGCACCTCATATCCCATCTAAACCGACGACTGATGATATTTTTGCACTTGAAAAAGCTATCGATAGATACGATACCGAATTAACTCCACTGTCCGGATTTATTCTACCCGGAGGGTCACCAGAAGCAGCGCAGCTCCATGTCGCACGCAGTATATGCCGTCGCGCAGAACGTCGCTTAGGTGCGATCAAAACAAACAAAGTTTTTATGAAATATATTAATCGACTGTCTGACTATCTCTTTACCTGCGCGCGTGTTATGAACGCACGAACACATGTAAAAGATATACTTTGTACAAAATAATTAAAGGAGGCACCCCATGCCAGATTTCGTCAGTGAGAATAGTTCACATCCCATGAATCAGTTCGATCTCAAACCTATAGAGGTCACAACAAAAAAGGATACTACGCGTGACCCTAAAAAGTCGACGATACGACGCTCACCGTCACGACAACATACAAAAGGGAAAGGTATTTCGTTTCATCGATACTATACCGAAGCTAATGTTCACCCGTACGATATACTCAAATGGGTCAAAAAAGATTCCCGTATCATGGATGAAAAAGGAAATATCATATTCGAACTCACTGATTGTGAAGTACCCGAAGGGTGGTCACAACTCGCGACTGATATTGCTGTTTCAAAATATTTCCGTAAAGCAGGTGTTCCCCAGACAGGACACGAAGTAAGTGCACGCCAGATGGTTACACGCGTTGCAAGGACACTGCGCAAAGCAGGGGAATTGCAAGGTAATTATTTTGCATCTGCGGATGATGCAGAAGTCTTTGAGATGGAACTAACGCATCTGCTCATAAACCAAATGGGTGCGTTTAACTCTCCAGTCTGGTTTAACTGTGGTCTCTGGCATGAATACGGGATAAGTGGGACCAGCGTTAACTATTACTGGGATCAAAAAACAGATACGATTACAGAAATAAATAACGGGTATGAACATCCGCAATGCAGCGCATGTTTTATCCAATCGGTTAAGGATGATATGTTAAGTATTTTTGATCTTGTTAAAAACGAAGCAAAACTATTTAAATATGGATCGGGGACAGGAACTAATTTTTCGAGTCTACGCGGAAGAGGGGAAAAATTAAGTGGCGGGGGTACATCATCTGGCGTGATGAGTTTTCTGGAAGTGTTAGATAGAGGAGCCGCATCAATAAAATCGGGTGGTACTACGCGACGCGCTGCAAAGATGGTTATCCTTGATATCGATCATCCCGAGATTGTTGACTTTATACTATGGAAAGTCCGCGAAGAAAAAAAAGCGCAGATCCTCATTGCATCGGGTGAATACCCATCTGATTATAACGGGGAAGCATACAAAACAGTATCTGGTCAAAACTCGAATAATTCCGTTCGGGTTACCGATGCATTTATGGACGCGTTTTTGAACGATCAAGAATGGAACACGATATCACGTACCTCCGGTGAAAAAATGAACACCTACCAAGCTCGTGAAATAATGGAGATGATCGCACAAAGCGCATGGAGTTGTGCTGACCCCGGAATACAGTTTGACACCACCATAAACACGTGGCATATGGTACCCAACTCGGGCAGAATTAACGGATCAAATCCGTGCAGTGAATATATGTTTTTAGATGATAGTGCATGCAACCTTGCATCACTTAATCTGATGAAATATATGCATGACGGTACATTTGATATTGCGGGATACCGCCACGGCGTAGAAGTATTTTTGACCGCAATGGACATCATTATTGATTTTGCATCGTATCCAACGGCACAGATAGCAGGCAACAGCCATACGTTTAGACCACTCGGGTTGGGGTATGCAAATCTAGGCACGTTGTTGATGACCATGGGTATACCCTATGATAGCGAAGAGGGTCGTGCATGGGCGGGTGCATTAACTGCGATGCTCCATTCACGCGCGTACGCACACAGTGCCGAACTCGCTCACGAAAAAGAACCATTTAGTGAATATGACCTCAATAAAGAGCCGGCTTTGCATGTCATCCAAAAACACCGTGACGCTGCGTTTTCTATCAATACTCAAAAAGCACCGCAGTATATTATCGATGGCGCGCGCGAAGATGCCGATAGAATGCTTGCCCTGGCGCAAAAATATGGTGTACGTAATGCACAAGTGACCAATATCGCCCCGACAGGAACAATCGGCCTGCTCATGGATTGCGATACAACCGGTGTTGAGCCCGATTTTGGGTTGGTTAAATTTAAAAAACTTGCGGGCGGAGGGTTCTTTAAAATTGTGAACCAATCGGTACGAGAAGCGCTTCATAACGTCGGCTACACTGACATTCAGATCGATGCAATTATTACCTATGCCGTTGGCACAGGAACGCTCGCGGGAGCGCCGCATATTAATGAGGAGACTCTGCGCGAAAAAGGATTTACTGATGCAGATATTCACGCGATTAACGAAAAATTACCCGGGAGTTTTGACCTAGAACATGCACTAACACACGATGCGATTAGTGCAGAAACGTTTCAACGACTTGGAGTATCGTCGGAACAACTTGAAGATACCTCATTTCGATTATTAGTGCACCTTGGATTTAGTGAAGATGAGATAGAAGAGGCGAGTAAAGTTATCTGCGGCGTGATGATGGTAGAGGGTGCACCCGATCTTAACAAAGAGCATCTTGCCATCTTTGACTGTGCAAATAAATGTGGGAAATACGGTACTCGTTCTATCGCAGCGATGGGTCATGTACGGATGATGGCTGCAGTCCAACCGTTTATATCGGGCGCAATTTCAAAAACAGTCAATCTTCCATTCGAGGCGACAGCAGAAGAGATTAAACAAACATATATCGAAGCATGGCGACTGGGTGTTAAAGCAATCGCGGTCTACCGTGATGGGTCAAAAGGTTCGCAACCACTATCAAGCGGAACTACGCAAAAAAAGAAAGAATATGTTGAAAAAGAGGTTGAGACAAAGATAGAATATCGACCGATGCGACGTAGACTAGCCGATGAACGCAGCGCGCTTACCCATAAGTTTTCTATCGCTGGGCATAAGGGGTTTGTCACGGTGGGGCTCTATGACGACGGGACTCCCGGTGAGATATTTATTACGATGAGTAAAGAAGGGACCGTGATATCGGGGTTGCTTGATGCGTTTGCAACAAGTATCTCATTTGCCCTGCAATATGGCGTACCGCTGCGTGATTTAGTCAACAAGTTTGCCCATATGCGGTTTGAACCAAGTGGATTTACTAAAAATATCCAGATCCCCATCGCAAAATCGATCGTTGATTATATTTTTCGGTGGATGGCGGTCAAATTTTTACCCCGTGATGATTGGGCGGGCGTGGGTATTCACGTTGATGAAAGTCAATTGAAGGAGATGGAGACACCTAGTGCAACACCACCGACCTCGCACATTGACGATACGACCCAGCCACAGCTATCTCTAGATACTCCGCCAGCTAATACACATCGCATTATCCATTCCAGTAGACCATTTGATGTCACCGGTGATTCCCCGACATGTGACAGTTGCGGGGGGCTTATGACGCGGTCGGGTACCTGCTACAAATGTATGAACTGTGGATCAACAAGCGGGTGTTCGTAAAAGTACATGTATGCGTCCCGACTCTATGTTGGGACGCTTTTGACAGAAACAAATTATATATTTGACACATGTCTAAAGACATGGCATAGTAAGACAGCACACGAACAATATAATAAGAATGTTTGGGAAACTCCGGTACCATTCCGGGACTGTCCCGCAACTGTATCTCGCTTCGCTCGATATAAATATCTCTTGGCTGATATATATCTTTACTGATATACATATCATAAGAAAGAAGTTCATTTCGAACAACGCGAGGAGTCAGAAAACCAAACATACGCATAGTTTACCACGAGGATGGACAAAAAATATTTATTTTTATAGTTTGTCGCCTCAAAAAGGGCGATTTTTGTGTCAAAGGCTTGCAATTTGTTCGAAAGTAGTATATAATTCAACACCAAGGAACATATATGAACAAAAATATACTTATCGCATTATTTATACTTATGTTTGCACTTCCTGTAAGTGCAACGAGTTCGGTGTCGACATCGACGTCGGGCAATGCCTCGGCGCAGGCATCAACACAAGAAATAAGCACAACGAGCCAAAGCACACCGGGCACTATCGATGCTGACAGTGCGACAACTCCGGGAGGCAGTGCGCAATCACAGGCATCAAACGATGTTGACATACAAACATCAACCAGCGTTAATGGTTCTTCGACAGATACGATAACGTCGCAACAGCAAACAGAGAATCAGGCGATCGCAAACGAGATATCTACGTCGTCCGCTCCGATACAATCTAAAACGAACGTAGCACCGGTGAAAACAACAGATACACAAGCTGCACAAACAAAAACAAATGCACAAGATAATACAAGCGGACAGGTCGCACTTTCTGGCGATGTCCAAAAAGCATATGCTGCACTGTCGCTTGATGTCAAAGACGTAAAAGCAGATCAAGCAACACTCATCACAAAAGTATCACGTATACAAATTCTTTTGAGATGGATTTTAGCACTGCTTGGTATACTGTTGCTCGCCCAAATTATACTTTTGATAATTGCCCTTATTAACAAACGTAAAAATAATACATTCATTCAGCTTTAAAAGCCTGTTTAAAAACTTAATGTGTAGCCAAATATACACATTGTGCAGTTATCCAATTAGTTATTAAACGGGCTCTAAGCTGTATAAGGAGGTCACATGCCCCAAGATTCCAAACGTTCACCGTTCGTCAGCGTTATTATCGTTCTCATTGCGATCGGGATGATCGCAATGTACTCATCGTTCTTGACTGGATCAAGTTCTTCGCAACCAACACAAGATCAATCGCAAGTCCAACCAACACAACAAAATATTTCATATCAAGGTAAAGATGGTGTTGACGCGATGACGCTACTTAAAGAAACGCACAGCGTTGATGCGAGTGACCAAGGATTTGTCAACGCAATTGATGGGGTGAAGCCAGCAGAAAAACAATTTTGGTCTTTGTATGTGAACGGCAAACCATCTGATCTTGGCGCCAAAGATACGATCACAAAATCCACCGATTCGATTGAGTGGAAGTTGGATAGTTTCTAAAGTTACCTTACTACTTTGCTACCAACTACTTCGCTACTAATTAACAAAGGAGGATCATGCCACTACTTTTTGCTCTACTGCTCATTGTTGGAGCTCTTGGACGCTTTGTCCCACACCCTGCAAACTTTGCACCGATCGGTGCACTGGGTATCTTTGCAGGTCTCTATGCGAAAAACTGGAAGCAGGGGATAGCGCTCCCCCTTATTGCACGGTTGACCACCGACGCGTTAATAGGGTTTTTTAGTCCGGGGGTTATGATTGCTGTTTACGCATCGACACTCGCCGGGGTATTTCTTGGCATATGGGCTCGTAAAAAGAAAACTGTTTTGACCGTTGGGGGAGCGACACTCACCGGAACACTTGTGTTCTTTATTGTGACAAACTTTGCCGTGTGGCTATTTGACGGCTTATACACAAGAAATATTCATGGACTTGTGCAAAGTTATGGTATGGCGTTACCTTTTTTCCGTAATAGTTTACTCGGCGATATTATTTATGCTACAGTACTGGTTGGGGGATACGAACTCGCAAAGCGAGTAAATTTCAAATTTCAAATTTCAAATTTCAAATTTCAAAAAAATAATACATAGTAAAATATAACCTAATAAGGAGAACCTATGAGCGCAATAGAACTACTCGACTTTTATGCAGAATGGTGTGGACCATGCCACCACATGGAACCGATTATCCAAGAGATAGAAAAAGAACTCGGTGATAGTGTAAAAATTAACAAGATAAACGTAGATACCGACCAAGACACCGCTGGTGAATATAATGTCATGAGTATGCCTACCTATATTATAAAAAAGGATGGTAAAGTTGTTGACCAACTTGTCGGCGTACAGAGCAAAGATACGCTGCTCGCAAAATTAAAATACTTTTCTGCATCCTAGAATTCAAATCTCCGATTCGTTTGCACTCCGTTTGCGCTCCATTTTATAACATACGTAACACACGTATTTATACTTTTATGCTTTAAAGCATAAAAGTATTATTTGCGTCCAAATAAACCTAAGGATCGCTTATAAAAACTCCTGTCGATCATCTTTGTAAGACAATCACGCTCATCGGTTTGATTTGTTAAAAAAGTAGAATAACTCCCAGCTTGGGTAATCTTTTTAGTAAGCTGTTGCTTGAACCGCAACATTTTTCCCGATATTTTAGAAACAGTTGCAGATGATGCGCCGGTAAGTTCTACGATCTCATCATAGGACTTCCCATCTATTATATAAGAGGCGATGATAACACGGCGAATAATTTCTGTAATTTCTTTTGTTGTGTGCACATCAATAAATATATTGAGTATTTCACCAAAGTCATTAGCTTTTGAGAGCACATAAATAAGGTATTTAAACTCGCTCCACTCCCATTTATATTTGTGTATCCCTGATGTTGTTTTTATCGTACGTGACATTTTTCCTCCTTTATACATAAGTATACAATACTTTTATACTTTAAAGTATAAAAGTATTAAACAATATACCTTTGATCACATTAAATACTAATGATATATATAACATTTGGCGGGATCGGGAATCCGTCTTGAATAATCCCACCAACAGGAGTAATATTGAATAGTATTCTCAATGTTCATCCCACTTTACAAACTTTATTGACTTTCTACTTTATAGACTACTTTCGCTTCCGCGAACGAGGGGTTTGGAGGATTGGGGAAAATAATGTTAAAATATACACATGCACATGCAGACAAGCAAACACCCGATAATCTATGCGTTTATAGACAGCCAAAATATAAATCTTGGCACAAGTAAGGATCTCTATAATAAAAACGGCAAGAAAATCTATCGGGGTTGGCGTTTGGATTTCAAGAAATTTAGAATATATCTAAAAGATAAATTCCGTACCTCAAAAGCTTTTCTATTTATCGGGTATATCAAAGAAAATGAAAAAATGTATAAACAGCTCAAATCTTTTGGATATGAGTTGATATTTAAGCCAACTATAAAAGATGATTCTGTTAAACCAAAAGGGAATATCGATGCTGAATTAGTGCTACACTCCTGTGCGATAGAATACGATAACTTTGACAAAGCGGTCATTGTTTCTGGAGACGGAGATTTTAGATGTGTCTACGAGTATTTAATCGAGAAGAAAAAATTGTCCAATATTATTATCCCAAATAAATTGAATGAATCCTCATTACTTAGCAAGTTCCAGGACTTCAAAATATTTATTTGGAGAGACAAAGACAAATTAGAGTATAAAAAATGGGAGGCGTAGCACAATGACACGTAGTCATTGGGTCGTTTCTCCCTCATGATAGTTAGATACTATCACAACATAGCCCCCTTTGTCAACACCAGCAAAATATAAGAGAATATAACTATGCAACTTTCTGAAAACGAAAAACGGGGGGGGAATTAATATGAAAATAGTTTTGGGTATAGTATGAAATTGCCACCAATGATACCATATAAATATGAAAACACACTTTGGTTGTATTTACTGCGGTTCCAAACGGTTCTGGAAACTACGCAGAAATCATTTCAAATGCGTCAAATGTCGT
>Ga0210051_1002738_pt1 | contig 17691 bp, 19 predicted proteins | sample CryGey092014_all_FD_185464 | JGI IMG/M metagenome (GOLD analysis project Ga0210051, IMG submission 185464) | Groundwater microbial communities from aquifer - Crystal Geyser CG23_combo_of_CG06-09_8/20/14_all (SPAdes) (version 2) | ecosystem: Environmental > Aquatic > Deep subsurface > Groundwater... | reverse complement strand
CCGCCACACCAATGCAATCAAATTTTACTTTGTCATCACTCATGGTGTTATTATAACACATCCGTTGAATATTAAAAAAGCGGATTGCTAAAATACTATTAGCTTTCCGCTTTAAAGATCATTCTTCATCATCAAATTTGACCCGACTTGCTATAAGCTCTTCTAATTTGAGCACTCTCATTTTTTTACTGCGATTTTTATTTAGAAAATCAACTATCTCTCCCCTTACTCTCTCGGCTGCCCTATACCTTTTTAGATATAATCTTTCCTTGCCGGGTGCAATTATAGTTGGATCCAGAAACTTAGTAAAATACCATGCACCAAATATTTTAAGCGCTTCTTCAAGTGTTATAGATTCTAGACCAACCCCAGGAATCTCTTTATAAGAGGCCATACATAATATTTCCGGGTTATTTTTTGCGGTTATTTCCTCGACGCTTTCCTTCAGACCCGTGCAACCTCTAAGACCGGCTTTTCCCACCAAATCGTGATTGGCACTACCGAATTTATCAATTACTAGACCTGCTGTTGGTCCGGGAAAACCTAAATATTTTGTTTCTACCATGGCTATACAAACTTTTTTTGTACCATCCGCATAATCATCGGCGCCATCACTAATTAAGGGATATAAATCATATTTTATACCTAGAACTTTGATGTACTCTAACAAACCATCAATAATGTGAACAGCCGTATGATCCCATGATATTGCCAAATAGTTTTTATCTACTGTTCGCGTTCCCACTTCATCACTCCTTTGTTAACGTACTGTTTAGATCATTATAGGATAAAATATGATTTAATCAAAATTTTTTATATAGCATTTGAACCCTTGAAGCAAAGATTGACTCTTTAATCTAATTTGACTGCTCCGCAAATAAGATATTTGTCAATTTTAGTTCTTCTAAGCGCTTTTAAATATCCGCCGCAACCTAATGCCTTGCCAATGTCTTCAGCCAAAACACGGATGTAAGTTCCTGAACTTACATCAGTTTCTATTTTTAATATTGGGAAATCATATTCAACCAAACGAATGCCATAAATTTCTATCGGTTTTTGCTTTAAATTTACTTCTTTGCCGGCTCTGGCCAATTTGTATGCCCGCTGGCCTTCTATTTTGACCGCCGAAAATTGATGCGGTTTTTGCATTGACGGTCCCACAAACTTAGATAGTGTATCAGTTACATTATCTTTATTCGGAACAGTACACTCAATTTGTTCAAGATTTCCCTCCGGATCCCCCGTACTACTAAATGCAGACAAGTCGATCTCAGCTTCATAAGTTTTGTCCAGTTTTAAAAATTCTCCAGCCTTTTTGGTGTATTCTTTTCCAACCAAAACTATAAGGAGCCCAGTAGCAAAAGGATCCAATGTGCCGGCATGACCCACCTTCTTAATGCCGCTCTTTCTCCTAACTTCTGCGACAACACTAAAAGAAGATCTGCCAGCCGGCTTATCAATTAAGTAAATACCCTCAGTGAATAATTTATCCATGGAACTATAATAACCTTTCAATCGTTTAAAGCACAATATTGGGGGGGTTAATGACAAATTTCAAATATCAAATTACAAATGAATGTCAAATGATTAAATGTTTAAAATTTAGAATTTAGGATTTAGAAAATTAGGATTTTGTTTGACATTTGAGCCCTAGGGTCTCCAGACTCCTATATCGTTTCCGGATTTATCATCTACCATCTTAGACATGTCAAATTCTTCGTCCTGTTCTTCGTCTTCATCATCCGCAAAAATGTTTGTAGCTTTTTTTTCTTTCTTAACGTCTTTTTTCGGGGCAGGTTTTGGGGTTGCTTTAACCGGCTTTTCTTCTTTTTTTGGTTTTTCTTCCAAAATTATTTCTTCTGTTTTAGGATTTTCGGGAGTTTTCTCTTCGGATATTTTTTTATTGGAGAGGCGGTCAAAAAATTTCTTCGCAATTTCGGCCGGATTGCCCATTAATTGCAAAACCGCTTCAGTTTTAGATCCGGTTATGCCAAAAACCTGCGACATCTGAGAAGCATTACCGTCTTTTTTGCTTCTTATAATAATTCTGGTCTCACCCGGAGCGTCTTCTATAAAGATAATGACCGTATTAACTTCCGGAATCGTAGCTAAAAGTTCATTTATGACACCGTAAACGTCTTCTATAGTAGCACTTAAACTTTGATAGGTTTTATTATCAACCGTCGCCCATACAGCTGAGTCGTTCACATTTAAACCGTCTAATATTTTGCCCCAAAGTTTTAAAGTGTTTAAAGACTTCGATTTAAATAGATGATTTACAATTTCCTGCTGATTAGCACCGGCCGCCAAAAGTTGAGCCGATACTGTAAAGGATTTTGGCGTGGTATTAATATTCTTGTAGCTTGCCGTATCGTCGATAATTCCGGCAAGTAAACAGGTAGCAATTTCCTGATCTAAAATATTACTACCAAGACCGTCAATAACAGCGGTTAAAATTTCACAAGTTGAAGTGGCCGTTAAGTCAACTAAGTTCACGACCCCAAAATATTCATTTCCAGCATGATGGTCAACATTAATAACTGGGATCTTGAAGAATAAGTCGGTATATTTATCATAAATTCGATCAATTTTATCAACGTCGGGAGCATCAAGAACAACAATTAAATCAAAATTGACTGATTCTTTTACCTCAATATCTCCCGCGGTAAGCTTTTCGCCTTCGGTTGTTAAAATAATATTTAAAAAGTCGCCTTCACGGTTATAGCTAAGTTTTTCAATAGCCTTATCTTTAACGTTAACCTGAATAATATTGTCTAAAGTCCCCTGAATGTCTTTTGCCAAAGTTTCTTTAAACGGTAAAAAATTTAAGTTTTCCGGATAAGCGTCCGAAAGAATGGTCGTCACTTGCTTACCAGTTTTTTTAAGTGCCGCCGAAAGAGCTATAAGACCACCAATGGAATCTCCGGTAGGCCCCGAGGAGGTTATGACGAGAATATTCTTACTTTTTTTAAGAAGTTCGGTAGATTGTTGACGAGGGGATTGTTCCAATTTCTTATCCTTTCAGCTGTTTAATGTATGACCATATATTATATCCCAAAGAAGTGCTTATAGTCAAGAAAAAAATCGCTTATTTTTTAGATTTAATGAATTCTTGATACGTTTCGTCTTGACTGATAATAAGTCCGCGAAATACAATGTTTAATTTCTTTATCAAGCCTACACGATCATTTATAGAGGAGTATCTTAGGACTTCGCTATTAAGATCTTGGATTTTTTCGATAAGCTCCTCATTTTGTCGTCATTTCCGGACATTCCTTTAGAAAATACGATCAGTTGATCCGGAATTTAGCTAAAAATGGATTCTGAATCAAGTTCAGAATGACACTTTTTGGGCCTTTCGGACTCACAGATTTTGATCTTAGCTCAAAATTGTTTACAATATCCTTCTTTTATGCTAAAATCTAAACGTTATTTAAGTAAAAGGATGCAATGCCAATTAAGAAATCTGCAATTAAAAAGGCGCGCCAAGACGAAGTAAGAAAACAGCGCAACCGAAAAATTAAACTAAATTTTAGAACAAAAGTGAAGGCTGTCAGGGAAGCTGTCGGTGGCACAGATACTAAAGGTTTACCCGCATTAGTTTCCGAAGCATTCTCGTCATTAGACAAGGCGGCTAAAAAGGGTGTAATTCATAAAAATACTGCCTCCAGAAAAAAATCCAGGCTTTCTAAGCAAGTAGCAAAATCAAGTGAACCTGAAGCTAAAAAAGTAGTTAAGACAAAGACAGCTAAAGCTAAACCTAAAACAAAGAAAAAAGCGGCTAAATAAAAGCCGTTTTTTTATTCCTATAAAATGTCTCTGTATAACAAGCTGTATGATGTATTTACGGAACTGTACACTTCAATATTGTTCGACCCCGATAATTCGGGGTGGAGAACTACATTAATGTAACTTCAGGGCTTCGTTGCACTTCGCTCGAAGAGTAAAATGAAGGTTTCTAGAGTTCAAGAGCATAAGTCTTATATGCAAATTGGAAAGTTGATCATGCGGGCGCCAAAAAAGAATAAAGAATCAAGTATATAGCCCTAAGAATATAGAATTTTAGAATATAGTTTTCTTTGCTTTATTGCTTATTCAATATTCTTATACTTAATTCATAATTCGTTATTCTTAATTCTAAATTTTCCCAACTCGGGCCGCAATAGCTCAAAATAAACTGTTACCGAAACTACTGTTTTTTCAAAGTATGGTTACCGTGGTATTTTTGGATCTCCAATACTCCCTCAATTAATTTATCAACTTCTCTTTTTAGAATCAATGGGTTAAGGGTTTCATGTTCTTTGATTAGCCTTGCTTTGATTACCGGGTCGATGTCTTTATGTTCTAAGACTCTCTTGTAAGGAGTTTTGGCTTTGTCATATTTCTTTTTGTACTTAGAGCCAATTCTAACTTTTTCGATACATTTTTTAGAAGAGACAAAGTGATTTAGGTAAAGCTCCAGTTTGTCATATAATTCATTCATTACTTCCACGGCTTCCCTTGCATCTATCCGATCATATTCTAAGAATCTTCTAATCACATGACCGTTCTTTTGTTCTACGTAAGCATTATCGTTACTATGGTAGAGTCTGGATCTGGTAAATTCGATTTTCTCTTCATCGCACCAGTCTTTTAAAAACCAATTAATAAATTCGCTTCCGGTATCTGGATGCATCCCTAATACCCTAAAGGGAATTTTACCTCTAATCCTTTTTAAGCTATCCATGGTGGCTTGCTGCCCTTTATTCCACTGAGCAGCAAAAGAGACCCATAATGTTGCAACATCGGTGTAATTAACAGAATAGGCCATATTACCAAGTAAACTACCCCCACAATGCACGACCGTATCAATTTGACCGTGACCCGGTGGTTTGTCTTTCCAGTGACCGGTAAAGATGGGGATAATTTCTTTTAAGTGAGATGGTTTGGTAGAAGATAATCCTCTTCTAAGATTCTTGTCTTTTAAAAATTTACCTACCCTGCGCTTTACGGTAGCTTCACTCATTTCTAGAAGCTTCTCTGTTGTCTCCTCGCTCTCGTACCACATATTATCTCTTTTTAGGATAGTTACATATTCTTCAATTAATCCGTGTAACAATTCTCCGCAAATCCCACTTGCAGCTTCCCAAATGGTTTTTAAAGCTAAAGTGACATCGGGAGTATAGTAAGCTTTTCTTCCCCTTTTACTTAACTCAGAACCGTCACTAAATTGTAAGGCCTTAAATTTACTAATAGCAGCTTTCCTATGAACCCCAACAACATCACAGATATGGTCTAAAATTTCTCCTTTCCGTTTTCTGTCTGCTTTCAAATATTCACTTAAATAACGTTTGTAGATGTGGTTTTTTGTAGTCATATTCATGCTGACTACGGTAACATTAATTTTGAGCTATCCAGTAACTTTTCGGTAACATTTTTTATGAGCTAGAAGGTCTTGGACTAAGCAAAATTAAGATTACCGATATAACCATTGATCATTGCATAAGCAGAATTAGTTATACCATTCAAACAGTAAGCGGTTCTCAAAAGGAGTGGGTTTTCAGAGACATTTGGGAGAAAGATTTGGACGCGATGATCGCAGCTTTTTGTGAAAAGGAAGGTGATAAGTATGGCAAATGATGCCAGCGAACAGCGAGAAAAGAATAAAATCCCAAAATACAAAGAGGGAGATACTTTCGAAGGTCATGCCACTATTAGTATTAATTGCGGTCCTCGTTTACCTGTTGCCAGAATAAGAATTATTAGTGTTTTCGAAACATCCGATGCATGTGCAAAAAAATACGCTACAAGATCATGTTATGGCCAGAAAACACTTTATTTGACGCAAGCACAATAATTAGAGATGAAAAATGGCTTGATGAATTACTGGGTCGTCCAGAAACAGTATTGGAACCGCAGTAATAGCCAAACACCCCCGCTTAATAAAAGCGGGGGATTTTTATTTCTTTCTTTGATTTCCGGCCTCCGCACCAAAACAAGGCATTAGCAAACAAATATTTCAAAAGCCGTGCTCCCCGCTCAAGGGGTGCATCTTGAGTCCCGATTTTATCGGGACGAAAGAGCGGTGATTTTTTTGAGAATGCAGTGGGCGTTAGTACCAACATTTTGGCGAGGACAGCCGAAAGTTTTGCGCCACTTTCCAAGAAGTAGCAAAAGATGAAATCTTTTTTTAGATTCCTGCCTTCAATCTTCGCCAAAGCACGATGGATAAGTCGAAGGAATGACAAGTTAAAATTCTGGATTCCGGATCAAATGACTGTATTATTGGAATGTCCGGAATGACGAGGAGAAAGCTGAACATGAAGAATCTTAAAATTTTCCAATTCCTGTTTTGAACATTTGAATTTAGATATTGTTTAGTATTTGGCGCTTAGCGCTTAGAATTTTAAGCATTAGGGGTTAGATTTTCCGCCAAAGGCGGATCAGTCTTGGGCTGACATTTGACATTTGAAATTAGAAATTTGACATTCAAAGCCTATGACTTTGTTCCTACCTTCTAAGTCCTACTGTAAATAAATCCAAAAGCAAACCGGGGTTTTCTCCTTTTTTAATCCCGTATTCTATTTCTAAAAGTTTACCGTAAATTTCTTTTAGTTCGGTAAAGGAAAAACTGGCCGCCTGCCTTAGTGTATTTCTTACAACAAAGCTTTGAAGTCCTGTTTGCTTTTCAATTTCAACCGAGGCCATACCCTTGACTGATAAATCTTTAACCATTAAGATATTTTTAAACTGGCGAACCATCATGGTTAAAATATACATTTCATTCTCACCGGAATTAATTAAGAAACTTAGTTCAGACATTGCTTTTTTATAGTCTCTTAGCCCCATGGCGTCAACCATGGCAAATATGTTTGAAAAAAGCGTTCCCTTAACAAGTAAAGATATTGATTCAGCAGTAATTTTTAAATTATAGGCCAGTAACTTGTCAATTTCGCCGGATATTTTTACCAAATCACTTCCTGTTTCCGACAAAAGCAGACTAATGGCATATTTGTCAATTTTGCCGCCTCTTTTAGTCACCTCATCCGTTACCCACTGGCTTAGTTTTACCCCCACAATTTTACCGGCTATCTCCACCTTCACATTTGGCAACGTCAGCAGCTTATCAAAGGATTTGCTTTTTGGCTTGTCTTCTTCATAAATTATGACAACAGCCGTTTCCGGACAATTATTTAACCCTTCAACTAATTTTTCCAATTCTTTTTCATTCGTTTTATTTCTTACAAAAATTGACTTCGCCACAACTAGCCTTTTGGCGGCTAAAAACGGCATAGTTTTAATTTCGGTGATTATGGCCGAGGGCAAAGCTTCTTCTAAAAGAACGCTTAAATTATAATCACCTAACTTTTCCTTATAACTTTTAATTAAATCTGCAACCTTTTTCTTGGAAAGATAAGTTTCGGGGCCATAAAAAACAAGAACATTCTTCATTTTGACCTTTCTGGCTGCTTAATCTGACAAACAGGACAAAAATGGGTTCCTCTCCCCCCCACGACTATTCGTTTAACTCTTCCGCCGCAATTATCGGGGCAAGGCTCCCCAGTTTTTCTGTAGACTAGCCTAATATCGCCGTAAGCGCCTTTTTTTCCCTCCGTATCGCGGTAATCGGAAACGCTAGTTCCTCTGAGCTCAACTGCTTTTTTTAAAATTTTCTTTATTGATGCAAAAAGCGCCTTTTTCTCTTCCTCTTTTAAATCTGTTGCATCTCTTTCCGGATGGATTTTTGAGTCAAACAAAATTTCATCAGCATAGATGTTGCCAATACCGGCAATATTTGTCTGATCCATTAAGAATTTTTTTATTCCGGTTTTCTTTTTCTCCAAAAGGCATGCAAACTTTTTATAGTTAAAATCATCTTCTAATGGTTCCGGCCCGTAATCCTCCAGATATTCCTTTAACTTATGATCATCCAAAATAAGAATGTTTCCAAACTTTCTAAGATCAGAAAAAGCCAATTTTTTCCCGCCCAAAAGGTGCCAAACGACATGAATAAACTGATTATTGGGATCCGATAAGGGACTTTTTGGGTCAACTATGAAACGGTTATATTTTATTTCTATATTTTCATCAGTAACTAAAAGGTGGCCGGTCATCTTTAAGTGAATTAAAAGGGTTTTATTGTCCGATAACTTTATAAGTAAATTTTTGGCTCTTCTTTCCACGCCAATTATCTTTTTTCCAACAATTTCCTTTTTATGACCTTCAAAATCCGGACCTTTAAAAAGTTTTGGCCAATCCGTTTCAACACTTTTAACCTCGGCGTCAATGATTTTTTTTAATAAATCATTTTTTATGGTTTCTACTTCTGGAAGTTCTGGCATTTTAAAACCTCTTCCTGGTATTTCTCATATCGGCCCTTATATCCTGCTCACCGGTCTGCCAATGAATGGCTTTAACAACCGCCTCGGCAAATTCTTTTGATGCTTCCGGACCGCTGCCGGTTATAATGTCGCCGTCTCTTTCAACCAAATGACCAGTGTAGAAAGCACCGCCATTTTCCAACTTATCCCGCTGTTCCGAAAAACAGGTGGCTTTTTTAGAATTTAAAATTCCGGCATTTGCAAAGACAACCGGAGCCGAACAAATGGCCGACGTTACCTTTCTTTTTTGCGAAAAATCTCTGACAATTCCAAAAAGGTCTAAGTTATTAAAAAGCACCGCCACACCCGGGCCGCCCACAACAACCAACGCAGCATAGTCATCCGGATGAACATGCGAAATGACTAAATCCACCGGAATGGTTCCTCCCAATTTTCCAATTGCCTGCCCGGGAGAATTAGAAGCAACAACAACCTCAAAACCCTCTTTTTCGAATATCTCTTTTGGAATAAATAATTCCTCATCCCTGAACCCGGTATGCACTGCAACCATCAATATTTTTTGTTTTTTATCCATACAAAACCTCACACCTTTAAGTATGCTCATAATAGAGGAAAAAATGTTTTTTAACAAGAAGGATGATGTAAATCTGTCAACCGTTGTTAAAGACAACCCATGCGATTTAATGACAAATGTCAAATTTCAAATTATCAGCCTCGGGCTGATAATTTGAAATTTGACATTCTTTCGACTGGATTCCCGCCTTCGCGGGAATGACGAGAGAAATGTAGGGGAAGAATGGGATAAGGCTGTTCCTTGTTTATTGTTTTGACATTTAGGTTTCTTTGTTCCCTAACTTATCTAACGCTAGACGGGCGGCTCCAAGTAAACAGGCGTCAGCTCCTAGAGAAGACGGTTGAATAGAAATATTTAGATGGCTTACTTTGGACTTTAGCTCTTCTGCAATATAAGGCCAAATCTGTACTCCTCTTGAACCACCAATAATAATTGTAGTTGGATCCACAACCGCAGCGATAGATTGAATCCCCTGCGAAAGTTGCTCGGTTATAAAGCTTAAGGAACCTTTGTCGTCCGCGTCAAAATCTCCGGGGAAATTATAACCTGAAATACAGTCTAAGCTCTTATTAGACGTTATAATTTCCTTAATTTCACCCGAACAGTAATGACTTCCCCTATATAAATGGCCATCTAAAAACAAACCCGAACCAATTCCGTCTCCAAGTTTAATAAAAACAAAGTTATCAATATCAGCAGCTACCCCCAGCCATCGCTCCCCAATTGCCGACAAATTTGAGTCGTTATCCATAGCAATCGGCAAATCCGTATCTAAGTTGATCTCATATTTTTGAGAATTTTCATCGTAAACTATCTCACTTTCGTACGGATTTACGATTCCAGGAAAACCAAGTCCTACAGCCTTTACTTTTGGTCCCCAAGATTTAATCAAAAATTTCACTTTTTTAACTATTTCAGCCGCATCCCAATGCTCTATTGGTAAACGGTCGTCCTCCGTAATTTTGCCGGTATCATCAATAATTCCGTAAGCAATTTTGGAACCGCCAACATCAATTGCCAGCACTTGTTTGGACATTTAAAACCCTCCTTAAACACACATTATCACATCACAAATTATTTTTTGAACCTAAATAGTTCCGCCGGCCGATGAGACACATTGTGCTGCCTCTTCTTGGTTGGGATTACCATGCCAACCACCAACACTTTTTTTCTAAAATTTCGTTTATCTAACTTCTTACCTGAAATAATTTCATAAACCTGCTGGAGCTCGGTAAGCGTAAACTCTTTAGATAATAAGCGCCATGCGATATTTGAATATTTTAGCCTCTGCCTGAGTTGGATATATGCCGCCTGAATAATTTGCGCATGATCAAACATAAGCGGCGGTAACTCTTTATAACCAAACCATCCCAGCCTGGCCTTTTCGCCCAAATAGGGTACCTGATAATCCTGAGAATTAATGACAGCCATAAAGGAAATGGAAACAACCCTTGTTCTGGAATCGCGCCCGGGATCGCTCATTACATGACACTGCTCTAAGTAAACGTTTTCGATTCCGGTTTGACTGAAAAGCTCTCTTTTTGCCGTTTCCTCCAAAGTTTCTTTAGGACTGGCATATCCGCCAAGAAGCGTCCAATCGCCGTGAAAAGGCCAAAAGTCACGCTGAATTAAAAGAACTTTTAATTCCTCATCAACAACGGAAAAAATAACCACATCAACAGCAATTGCCGCTTTGGGGTTAATTTCGGGATCAAAACTTTCTTCTTCAATAATTGGCATAATGATAGTGTATTAACAACACTATTGTCTCAAAGAGAATTTTAAAAGTCAAGAAAGTTAATTCAAAATGACAAGTCAAAAGTCAAAAAAGTTTAGAACATTTAGTATTTGGATTTGTTTAGATCTCATTATAATAAAAAACTTCACCGGGAATTGGTGGAGTTTCGATTGAATGTTTACTTTTTATTTAGGGGGCATTTTTGACAACGTTCATTGTATTTATCTAATTGCTGCTTGGCTTTTGCAATTATAAACCACGAAAAACAAGCAAAAATTATTGTCCCAATGGCCAACTCAATAAGGTCAAGCACGCCAATAGATTGATGCCCGTTAGTATTCCTATGCCTATGCCAATCATCCAGCCTAATAACGCTATATACCTTGTCTGAATCGGAAAATTATTCTCCAATGCCTTTTTATAATAACCGGCTGCGAAAAGATCCTTAAAAATTTCCTCTAAACCGTCTTTAATATCATGCCCCAATTCCTTGAAAAATGCCATATTATACCACCCCTTATTTATTTTTTTAAATGGCCATCATTCTTTAAAACTAGTGGTTATTATACCCTAGAACCAATAAACTTCCATGGGTTTACGCCCATGGTATTAGCCTGATTCAAGCATAGCTTGTCCAAAATTCAAAGAATTTTGGAAGCAATTCATCTCACGAGCTAACGCTCGGAGTATTGCTGAGGTGCAATAAAAAACAATCTTTGGTGATTATTTTAGAAATTAGGATTTAATTTGAAATTTGGTATTAAGAAGCACCCTCTCCTAGCCCCTCCCATCAAGGGAGGGAGATAATAGGATGGGCGTTCTTTGTTTATTGCTAATCCCGTATTTGCCAAGGGGCTTATTGCTCTTTGTTTATTGTTTCTTGCTTATTGTTATTTGCTTTCTTCTTTGCTCTCATGCTGTTTAGCAAAATTCCAACCCCAATTGTGGTCATCGAAATTAGGATCAATGGGAAAACAATGAAAAAGAAATAATAATCCAGATTGCCCATGGCAATTTTGGCAATGGGAAATAAACTGACGACGGAGCCAACTAAAATTAAAAAACCGGTGATGATAAGTATTTTGGGCATCATTATTTGGTACTTAAATGCTGTTTAGCACCCTGATCCAATAAAATATGATCGCTTTCAATTTCCACTAAAGCCTCAAAAACTTCTCGTACTCTGCTTTCAACTGCCTGGGACGCAAATAATTTGTATTTCTCTACTGCATTTGTTTCGCGTATTAATGAATCGTCAATATTCCTTTCGTCTTCGTCGTTGCACGCATCAGAATGGTATAAATCCGCACAATCATCCATTTTTAAAATTTTTGCATGAATGGCAGCATGTTCGGCTTCAATTTTGGCAAGTCCCTTAAACATGCCCTGAAGATAAATATTACTCGTTCGAGCCGACGCACAGCGATAAAACTCACTGTTAGATAGTTCTATCTTTAAAGCTTCCTCTAAATTTTTTCGTGAAGCGGCCGAAAGTTCGATGTTATTTTCATCTCTCCACTCCCGCGCCGGTATGATATAACGACCATGAGCACCGCAAAACGGGCAATTGGTAGGTGCTTTATATCCCAAATAGGGGTCGCCGCAAATACGGCATCTATAAACTTTCATTATCGAACCTCCTCTCATTATTTAAACCACCTGCTCACTTAAACACTTATTCATATTTCGACAAAGATCCTGAATCAAGTTCAGGACGACCAAGGGGGGGGTGGCTTCGGTTTATTATCTTGGCTTAAATTTTCCAGTATCTTCTTTTCCCGCTTGAACCTATTCATTTCCCGCCTGTTAAGTAAGCTTATGGTTCTTCGCTCGTTTTTTAAAAACATTGACTTTATGAGTTCAATGATCTTAGGAAAAAAGAAAATGAGGTATAAGAATACGCTCCATGTCGTCCATTTCTCATGTGTACCTTGCGTATAACCCCATAGCTTGAAACATCTCCTTAAGTCCTCGGCAGTTTTACCGGCAAACAAAGTATAGCTTTTACCAATTGCGTGGAGAATATGGGCATCGGATCCGCCGGTTTCGTTTAAAAAAAGCATGGAACGATTAATTATTCTCGCTTTCCGGTTGGCCCTCTCCCACATACAAGCATTGGCAGTCTCAATTGCGTTAAATTTTTCTTTAACAAGCACCATAAAACCAACACCATCCATGGTAATCATGTTGGGACTTTTGATACGCGTTTGAAAAAATGGATGAGCGGCCACCGCAAAACCGCCTTGGTCCTGAATTGCCTTAATGGTCTCGTGCGCGCTCATGCCGGGCGTTACCGGTTCTTTTAAGAAATAGCCCAAAATATGTCCTTCTTTGGCTGTTACCTCTTCACCAACAACCACTTCAAACTTGTAATGCAGTTTTTTGGCTAGTTTTTTGGCGATGACGGCACCGGTAATAGTATCGTGGTCGGTAATGGCAATCACGTCCAAATCCGTTTTGTTCTGCACATAGCCTAAAATATCTTCGATGCTGGAATTGCCGTCAGAATGATTGCTGTGAATATGAAGGTCGGCTTTACGAACGCCTTTTTTAATTATTTTTGATAAATCTAACATATCCTCTCCTTAAACTACTCGTAGATAAATTGAACGCTAGCCAGTCCTGCATTTAAATCTAAATTTAAATAATTATTTTCTTCACTTAGGTCCGGACTTGTCCAAGTATGGTTTTCCAGCTTTTTAAGACCCAAATTTTCTAAATCATGGCTTCCTAAGATATTTGCCTTAATTTTTAGCTTCTCATCCTTGTTTAAATGAATTTTTAAGCTGGAAACTCCGGTATTAATTTTAACATCAATCTTGCCCATATATTTCCCAAAATAAATTTCACTATCAGCCGCACCAAAAATTAGATCGGCGCTTTTTAAATTGATATCCTTTAAATTGATGTAATTTTTCGCGCCTCCGGAATGAATGGTAAGCTCCAAAGGAATATTCTTATAAATTTTGACGTCCCATTCTCTGCTAGTTGTAATAAAATTTGACGCCGGAGACAGGTCAATAAACGCTTTATTCTGACTTTCGATAATATTTAACTTGCGCCCTTCGTAATTATAATCCTTCCCGCTAATAGAAAGGACTTTATCACTGGTGCCTTCAAAATTTAACTTGCCTCCACCAAAATTGATTTTTGCATTTACCGCCGAATAGTTTTGAAACTGGGTGATGTCCCCAAAATCGATAGCCTTAAACTTTACATGTCCATATTTAGTCAGAACTCCGGCCAGGATTAAAGCCGTCACAGCAATAGCAACAACACTTAAAATCGGCCGGTGCTTGGTCATAACAAACACGCCAAGCAGTATAAGAAGCGCCGGCCAGAAGTTAACCAGATATAGCATTACGTCAAATTTGGCGACAAAGGCGTCAATGAAAAATAGTACCCCCAAGATGACAAATGCTAGCCCAATTAAAATTTTAGTCGGTTTCATGGTCGTTTGGCAATTACCGAAAGTCCTATTATTATTATTAAAACCGGCCATAGCCTTAAAATATTAAACTCCGGTAAAAACTTTGTTGTAAGAGCTACAATTCCAATGAAAACCAATATAAGACCTAGGAGTATCCGCGGCTTTTCCGTGTGATGATTTTTCATGGTTTTATCTGCCGTCTTCACTGTTTCTTTAAGTTTAACCTTAACATCATCAGCAAATTCTTCCAGCTGATGCTTGCTATTCCTACTTGTCTTCTCGCTTGGATTTTCCGGAATAATAATGGCGGCGATAACATAGGCAATGGCTGCCGTGCCATAATTTGAAAGCGTTATTAAAACCAGCGCCAGCCTAATCCAAGTTGCATCAACTTTAAGATATTCGGCTATTCCGCCGCACACTCCAAACAAAATTCTATTAGACTTTGACCTGTAAAGTTTATCCATTTGACTCCTTTTTATCATATTACCACGAATTTGTTCTAAACTATAATGAAATAGGATTTAATTCGCCCCAATTATATCCAAAAGAAACATGAGCAACAATTGGAACGTCAATTTTACAGACACTTTCCATGGCAAACTTAACTTTATTAGCATATTTTTCCAAACTCTCCTCTTTCACTTCTAAAACCAGCTCATCATGAACCTGCATAATTATTTTAGCGTCTTTTTCATCTTTGATTTCATTGTAAAGCTTAATCATGGCTAGTTTCATTATGTCAGCCGCCGTTCCTTGCATAGGAAAATTAATGGCCATCCTTTCTGCGCTTTGTCTGACCATAAAATTAGAAGAATTTATTTCCGGTATGGCTCTTCTTCTGCCAAAAGTTGTTTCAAGAAATCCTTTTTCTCTTGCCTCTATTACCACTTGCTCCATATATTTTTTAATTCCGGAATGAATTTCAAAGTATTTGTCGATGTAGCTTTTAGCTTCCTCGTGAGTAATCCCTAAGGCCTGGGAAAGACCGTGAGGAGACATGCCGTAAATGATCCCAAAATTTATAGTTTTGGCAGCCCTTCTTTGCTCTTTGGTCACTTCTGTAAGTTTGACGCCGGATATCTCCGACGCAGTCCTGGCATGGATATCCTCTCCATTTTTGAAAGCCTCTATCATTCTTTGGTCGCAAGAAATATGAGCCATTAACCTAAGCTCTATCTGAGAATAATCGGCAGAAATTATATAATTACCTTCTTCCGGAATAAAGGCCTTCCTAATTTCCCGCCCAATTTCCGTTCTAATGGGAATATTTTGCAAATTGGGATCGGATGACGACAACCTTCCCGTTGCCGTTATGGTCTGATTGTAATTGGTGTGGATGCGGCCGGTCCTTTTATCTACTAATTTTGGTAGAGCATCGATATAAGTGCTTTTTAGTTTGGCCAGTTCTCTATATTCCAAAATATGGTCAACAATTTCATGGGTGCCTTTTAATTTTTCCAGTTCCGAAGCCGCCGTTGAATAACCGCCGGTTTTAACTTTTTTTAAGGTCTTCTTATCAATTTCCTCATGTATTTTGAGCTTGTCAAACAATATTTTTTTTAATTGGATTGGCGAATTAATATTAAATTCTTCTCCGCCGGTTTTGTATATATCTTTTTCCAATGTAGCAATTCTTATTTTAAAATCATCGGACATAACCGATAAGAATTTTTCATCTATCTTAATACCGGTTAATTCAACACTAGAAAGAACCGGGATTAACGGAAGCTCAATATTTTCCCAAACGTCAGAAAGTCCAAGTTCCTTTAATTCTTCAGAATATTTTTCATAAAGTTTGAAGGTCATCACCGAATCTTCGCAGGAATAACGGCAAATATCATCTCCGTCGCATTCGGTAAGTAGTTTTTGATTTTTTCCTTTGCCAATTAGATCTTCAATTGGAATTTTTTCGTAGCCAAATTCCATAAAAGATAGGTCATCTAACGAATACCTTCTATCTCCCGGACTAATTAAATAAGCCGCCACAAAAGTATCAAAAAAAGGCTCCGCTACACTAATTCCATGGGTTTTTAAAACTGACATGTCGTATTTTAAGTTATGAGCAATCTTTAAAATTTTTCGATCCGCTAAAACTTCCTGTAATTTTTCCTTAATTTCTGCAAATATAAAATTGTTTGAAAAATGGAAAAAATAGCCTTCCTTTGCGCTAAAAGCAAAGCTAATACCCACTATAATCGGATCTATTCGATCTAACTTGCTGGTTTCGGTGTCAAAAACAATATGTCCGTATTCTTTGGCTTTAGACAGAACCCGAACAGCATCTTCCTGTGTTGCTATCATATGGCATAGAAAAGTTGACGATTTAACCTTTTCCGGCTGCCCTTCTTCCTTTATATTTTTGGGAATTTTAGCAAGTAGTGATTTAAACTCATAGTCTTGGAATTTTTGGACCACTTTTCCCCGGTCAAAGTTACCTAAAATGGCTGAATTTTTATCAAATTTAAGATCAAGATTGGTGTCAATTTGAGCTAATTTCTTGCTCATATAAGCTTGGTCCTTATTTTCGCTTAGTGTATTTTTTACCCTATCTGAAACAGTTAGATTATCGCTTTCCAAATTTTCATAGATATTATCGAGAGTACTGTAATTTATTATCAAATCCGTCGCCGTTTTTTCGCCAATTCCGGGCACGCCGGGGATATTATCCGACGGATCACCCCTTAATGCTTTGTAATCAACAAATTCATTCGGTCCAAAACCATATTTTTCCTGCACGGCTTTTAAATCATATATAACCGTATCGGTAAAACCGCGCTTCATGGTGTAAACTCCGGTGTTATTGTCCACTAATTGAAGCTCGTCGAGGTCGCCGGTTAAAATAATGACTTCAAAATCTTCTTTTTCACATCTTCTGGCAATGGTTCCCACAATGTCGTCAGCCTCAAAACCCGGTATTTCAAAAATAGGGAGATTGAAAGCGTCAATTAAATCCTTAACCACCGGAAATTGAACTATTAGATCATCATCACCTTTTTGACGAGTCGCTTTATATTCCTTATAAAGAGCATGTCTGAATGTTGGCTGGGGCGTGTCAAAAGCAAAAACCACGTATTTGGGGTTAAGTTCGGCCGCCGCCTTTAAAAACATCAGAAAAAACCCATAAACCGCCCCAATTGGCTGCCCTTTTTTAGTAGTAAGTCCGGGCAGCGCATGATAAGCACGATGCACAAGGGCATTTGAATCAATAACTAAAATCCGTTCTTTCATGCGTGTATTATACAGGAAACAGGAAACAGAAACCAGTAATCAGTTACAGACTGGACCGTTGAAAAATGAATAAAAAAACTGACTGAGGGGAGAGAATTTCGATGGTAGCAGTTTTATTAGAGGGTGCCTTTAATTGGATATCAATAATGGTATTAAAAGCAACTGGAGGATTTAAAACGTTCTCTTATTCGCGGGTATTAGAAGTTGTAAATGCATTAAGGATTATAATAATCTACCGCCGGCGTAATGCCGGCGGTATTTATCATGCAGGCCTATGCCTGCTAGAACTTAAATTGGGGTTGCTCTAGTTCTACTTGATTGTGTTTTTGATTCTCAATGTATTTTTTGATAGCATACTCATTGATTCCTATTGTGGCAACAAAGTAGCCTCTGGCCC
>Ga0210051_1002737_pt1 | contig 17692 bp, 17 predicted proteins | sample CryGey092014_all_FD_185464 | JGI IMG/M metagenome (GOLD analysis project Ga0210051, IMG submission 185464) | Groundwater microbial communities from aquifer - Crystal Geyser CG23_combo_of_CG06-09_8/20/14_all (SPAdes) (version 2) | ecosystem: Environmental > Aquatic > Deep subsurface > Groundwater... | reverse complement strand
TAAAGGTTATTTTTATTGGCTTTAATTCATCCATAAAATCGGTAATACTGTGCGTATCCCAAAACTTTGCCTCTTCCTGGTAATTTTTAAAAACTGGAATTTTACTTTTTGTTTTCATTTAATTTTCGTCTCACCCACTACCATCACTCTTCCATTCTTTCCACCTAAAGTCAATTTGATAGCTTTACTCGTTTCAACAATTTCTAACTTAGTGACACCATGTTTTTGGATATGATCTTGATTGAATTCATCCCAAACTAATTCCTTAATTATCATGGTTAAATATTGTATTACATTTGTAATACAAATGTCAATCCCTTAATTTTTCCTATATAATCTAATCATGCCCGAGGTCTCTGCCTTTACCTTCCTTGAAGTCCGCCTGCCCCAGGAGAACGAATATACCGTCGAGTCCATGTCCTCGCTACTTTCCAATTTTGTTCAAGCCGGCAAAAATAATCTTCTTGACCTTATCTTAGGTAAAAAAACTACCATCGCTTCGCTGGAAATTGTCCTCTCAGCCGGCCAACTTCACTTTTATTTTGTCGTCCCTACTTCCAATCTTGAATTCTTCCGCTCTCAAATTCTCGCCCAATACCCCAACGCCGTCACTAAAGAGGTTAGGGATTATTTATCAGACGTCATTGCGAATGAAAAATCGTCATTGCGAGATAATCCGAAGCAATCACCACAGAGTGGTCAACCCCTAGAAGCCCAGATTGCCACGTCGAGGACTCCTCGCAATGACATTACCTGCAGTCAAATTACTTTATCCCGTCCCAGCTCTTACCCCATCAAAACCAATCGCGATTTCAAAGACACCGATCCTTTAGCCTCCGTTCTCTCTCCACTGGCCCGGGCAGCGGCTGATTCAGATTTTTTTATCTATCAAATCCTTCTGGCTCCTCCGCCTAAAAATTGGCAGGGATCCATTATTTCCGTTATTCAAAACGGTATTATTGTTGATGCCGTTAAAGGTTTTCGTCAGGCCCATCCCGACAAATCTGTTTTTGAAGTCAAAATCGCCTATCCGGGGCTGTTAACCCAAATAAACATTCTCTCCAATAACCCCACCCTGGTCACCTCCGTCTCCTCCTCCTTTGGCGCCTACACCTCCCCCCGCGGTAATTTTCTCAAATCAACTCCCCCAGGGTCTTTGACTAAAAATCGTCTTCTTAAATCTATAATCAAGCGTCAGCTTCGGGCTTTTCTTCCCCGCCAAATTCTTAACGTCGAGGAGTTATCCGCCCTCTGGCATCTGCCTACCTCCCTCACCCGTCTCCCCAACATTGCCTGGGGAAAAAATCTCTACGCTGATCCTCCGGAAAATTTACCGGTAGCCGAAGGGTTAAACGATGAACAAAAAAGTGATATTACCTTTTTTGCCAAAACTGAATTTCACAACAAAGACGCTATTTTTGGCATCAAACAAGGCGAAGACCGCCGCCGTCACAGTTACATCATTGGAAAATCCGGTACCGGCAAAACTACCCTGATTGCCAATATGGCTATTGATGACATTAGAAAAGGTCGGGGTGTGGCCATCATTGATCCCCACGGCGATCTTTGCGACACTATTCTTGATTACATTCCCTCCTCCCGCGTCAATGACTGCTGCTATTTCAATCCTGCCGACCCTGATTACGTCTATCCTCTCAATGTTCTTGAGGCTCAAAATGAGTCTCAAAAGGAGCTAGTTGCCAGTGGCGTTATTTCCATCTTTAAAAAGCTTTACGGCAATGTCTCCTGGGGACCGCGTCTGGAACACATTTTACGCAACGCGGTCTTAACTCTGGTCAACACCCCCGGCTCTGATATGACCCACATTGTCGAAATTTTAACCAATCCTACCTACCGTAAAAAAGTCGTTGCCGGCCTCCAAAACGTCACTCTCCGTAATTTTTGGATCAACGAATTTGACCGGATGGACGAAAAATTCCAAAATGAAGCTATTGCTCCGGTCTTAAACAAAGTCGGCCAGTTTATTTCTTCTACCAATATCCGAAACACCATTGCCCATCCTCATTCCAAAATCAATATTCAGGAAATCATGGACGAAAAAAAGATTTTGATTGCCGATTTATCTAACGGCAAACTCGGCGAAGACAATTCAGCTCTCCTAGGTGCCATGTTAATCACCCAAATCCAATTATCAGCCATGAATCGGGTTTTCCAATCCCAATCAGACCGCTCCGACTTTTACCTCTATGTTGACGAATTTCAAAACTTTGCCACCGAAGCCTTTATCAAAATCCTCTCCGAAGCCCGCAAATTCCACCTCAATTTAATTGTCGCCAATCAATACATGGCTCAACTTGATCGCCCGATTCAGGACGCTATTTTTGGTAACGTCGGCTCCCTTATGTCTTTCGTTGTCGGCAACCAGGATGCTTATATTCTGGCTAAGGAATTCGGTCCCAAATTCCCCCCTGAAGATCTGGTAAAAATTGGTAAATACCAAATAATTTGCAAACTCTCTATTGATTCTGAAACCCAAAACCCCTTCTACGCCGCCACCCTGCCCCCCCTCTCCTGCAAAAACCAGCAAAGAGATAAGTTATTGAGAATATCTCAAGAACGCTGGGGTAAAAAGAAATAGTGTGATACAATTGCCTCAACATGGCCAGAACCTTTGCTCAGCTTACGGAATATGAAAAAAAAATGTTAACTTTACCGGGATTTACAGTCAGATCTGTTGTTCCGGACGGTATTAAAATACCACAGGAACCTCATTTTTCACTTCAATCATTACCTGCCGATGTTTCTTTAAGAAAAGGTCATAATCGTCCCAAAAAGGGCACCGGCTCTCAACGGGACGAAAACTAATCTAATCAAATGTCACGGACCACAAACTACATTAATTTTCCGGCATACGTGAGACCTCTGATTTATTTTGAGGACCTCAAACCGAAAATAATCCGTCGGCTAATGACCGAAACCGACCCAAATGCTACTGTTGAATCTTTCATCGGCAAACGAATTTCTCCGTAAAATCGGGAAATGGCTGACATATTAGCCCGTCTTAAACGCCATCGACCTCACCGAAAAAGAATATGTTAAAATCAATATATGAACAATCACAACCGTCTACCACCCTATCAGCAATTACTCGCTGAAGGTATGGACCCACAACAAGTTGAACTAAAGCTTGGCATACCATCAGCAGATTCAAAACCCAAACGCCTGTCTCCACGAAACACCCGTCGTGTTAGTCTCGAAAGACTCAAACTAATAGAGTTCAGACAAATACAACAACCAGAAATCAAAGAATAAATCTCATGCGTTTCTAATCACTAGCTTTAATTTGCCCCCTTGACATGTATTATAAGACTACCCTATAGTTATATTAATTAATCATTAATTAAAAAAATATATGAGTGAACGTTTTATAGGATATCAAGAAACATTTTCACCAAAAGAAAGCTATAAAAACATGAGACTAAATTTACTTGCTTCTCCTCTGGAGATTCGAAAAGCCGTAGCCAGAACAATTATAACCAAATTATCTATTTAACCTATAACAAAAATATGTCCGAAAAACAACCAACTCCCTTTTTTAAAGCTCCTTCTCCATCAGGCGAAATCTAAGGCTTTTTCCACCCCGCCCATTTACACTTAGGATAACTGGAACAACCATAAAACCTTTTACCTGTCTTGGTTCTCCGTACCACCCCATCCGCTCCGCAGGTTGGACACTTAAATCCGGCATCCTCTTTAAATGAGGTTCGGTATTTACAATCAGGAAAGCGGCTGCATGATATAAATTTTCCAAATCTACCTACCCTTATTACTAAATCCCCTTCCTTGCACTCCGGACACTTCTCTCCCGTCGCCTCCGTGGCCACTTTCACTCTCTCCGCATTCTTCTCCACCGATTTGATTTCCTTACCAAAATCCTTCCAAAAATCAGTCATCATTTTCTTCCAATCCAGAACTCCTGCTGCAATTTTATCCAATCCTTCCTCCATATTGACCGTAAATGGCAGCGACACAATTTTTTCAAAATTAGTCACCAAAAATTCTGACACCGCCTGTCCCAAAGAGGTCGGTTTAAACTTTCCCTCTTCCCGGTCAATATATTGTCTAAAAATAATAGTGCTGATAATCGGGGCATAGGTCGATGGTCGACCGATTCCCTGCTTTTCCATACTCCCAACCAAAGAGGCATCGGTATACCGTGGCGGCGGCTGGGTCTCCGTCTCCACTATCTTAATATCCCTTGATTCAACCTTTTCTCCCGCCTTCAAATCGGGCAACAATTGATCGTCGTGTTTATCACCCGAAATTCGGTAAAATCCGTTAAACTCCACTTTCACTCCCATGGCTTTAAACAAGGCTGTTCCGTTTTTCAAAAGCAAAGTTGTATTTCGTAACCGGGCTGCCGCCGCTTGAGTCGCTACTGCTCTTTTCCAAATAAGCTCATATAATTTTTTTTCTTTACTGTCAATTTCATCAGGTGATACTACCGCTACCCGGGTCGGCCGGATGGCTTCATGGGCCTCTTGGGCATTTTTAGAATTATTTTTGTAAAACCGGGGTTTAACCACCGCATAAGATTCCCCGTATGTTTTGGTAATATAGCTTCTAAATTCCTCGACCGCTTTTGGTGACAGATAAACTGCATCCGTCCGGTGATAAGTAATTAATCCCCTCTCATACAATCTCTGGGCCAAAGTCATAGTTTGTTTCCCCGACCAACCAAAACGTCTGGCTGCCGCCTGTTGTATCTTTGAAGTGGTGAAGGCCGGCAATGGAATTTTGTTTATCTCTCTGCCTTCTACCTTTTCCACCTCAAACTCTTTTTCCAATCCCTCTCTAAAATTCTTAACTTTTTCTTCCTGATCAAAAATTGATTTGGAAAAACTATAATCTCCGTCAAATAATTTCAATTTAGCCGACTGGATAAACGGTTTTTCTCCCACCTTAAACAAATCCGCCCGGAATTCTTTATTTTCTTTATCAAACCAAGCCTCCACCCGGTAAAATTTTTCCCGCTTGAATGCTTCAATTTCCTTTTCCCGCTCCACAATCAGCCTCACTGCTACCGACTGGACCCTTCCCGCTGACAATCCTCTTCTTACTTTTCGCCATAAAACCGGAGAAAGTGAATAACCCACCACCCGGTCCAATACCCGCCTCCCCTGTTGAGCATTAACCAAATTCATATCAATCCCCCGCGCCTTTTCCAAGGCCTCTTCCACTGCTTCTTTAGTAATCTCATGAAACGAAATCCGCTTGATTTCTTTTTCACCCTTGAGTTTTGAGTTATTAAACAACCATTCCGTATGCCAAGCGATTGCTTCCCCTTCCCGGTCCGGATCAGAGGCTAAATATATTTTGTCAGCCTTGTCCGCCATCGACAACAATTTAGAAATTACCTCCTTTTTTTTTGGATCCAACACATATTCAATTTCAAAGCTACCTTTCAGCTCCACCCCCATCGTGCTTTTGGGTAAATCCCGAAAATGTCCCACTGTCGCCACCACCTCAAAACTGTTAGCTAAATATTTGCCGATAGTCCGTGCCTTGGTCGGCGACTCGACTACCAACAGACCCTTTTTCATAACGATCATTGTCAACTATTGTATCTCTCGTGTCAACCGCCACCAAACAAAAAGATTTTAAAACTTTAACCCAAATAAGCCAAAACCAGAGCTCCTCCGGTGACAATAATAGATCCGAATATTTTTTGCCACATTCTTTGTTTTTCCCTCATAATCGGAACTACCCTGGAGGCTTCTTCGCGGGTATAGGCAAACAAAAGTGTCAGGGAAAATAACGCCCATTGAGCACCGACAGCCGCCGTCCACCATCGGTTTATTCTCCATTCCTTGGCAATTTTTTTAAGTGATCCCCTACCGGCCAATAATGTTAATACTCCACTGGAAAGAAAATAAAAAATGGCACCATAGACAGGTAAAGAAAAATTATTACTGATACCTTTGTCAATCAGTATGGTCCCGGTGATAAAAAATCCGTAGATAAACGTGGCTATAATTCCCTTATTTAAGGTAATCTTTTTTCTATGACTTAACGCCACAATACTACCCAATACCACCATACCAACTCCAATAATTTTCCAAAATGATAAGGTTTCCTTTAGGAAAATAAAAGCCAAGAGTAGCACCCAAATATTACTAAGAGGCATTAGGATGCTGGTATCAGCAGTATCAGCATTTTTAGTGGCAAAAACCAAAAGATAATCGCCGATAGCACTCAAAACAACAGAGACCAAAAATAAACCCAAAAGATCAGTGTCGGCGGGAAAACGAATACCAAAAAATGGAATAAAAAGAGCCATGGTCAGGGCAGCGAAAAAATCAACCAGAACCGTAAAAGCAAAATCGTTACTACTGGGTTTTAGTTTGGTTCTGACTGTAATTCGCCAGCTAAAAGCAAAAAAGGCAGATAACAGAGCCAAAAGAATACCCATACTATCTTTGATTATAAATTACTTTCCCTAAAAACTTTCTCCAAATTCTTTTATGTTAATTAAAAGCATCGCCCCCTGTGATATCAACCAATTGGTGGCTTGGGAATTTTCATCAGTTATCCTTCCCGGTACACAATAAACCATTTTTCCTTTTTCAATAAATTTAGAAGCTAAAAGTATCGTCCCGCTCTTTTCCCCGCCCTCAATTATTACCAGCATATCGGCATATCTGGCCACTTCCTCATTCAGTTTTTCAAAATTCTCTCCCTTAAATATTTTTTTGGCCCCCAGTCTGATTACTTCCAAATTACATCCTTGTACCTCAATTGTTATCACTTCTGCCTTATCTTTTATTTCCTTCATTATTATCTCAATCACTTCTCCTCCATAACTTGTCATCCTCCTGCTTCCCACTATCGCAATTTTTTTCATAATTATTCCCCCACCGCCGCCGTTGAATATCGCGGTACCACCGTATTAGGTTCCTCAAACCATTCTTTTAAAAAGTCACCCACTATCGGCGCTGCTATGTCGCTTCCCTCCCCACCTCTTTCTACCAACACCGTAATTATTATTTGGGGATTATCCGCCGGCGCAAACGCTGTCAACCAGGCGTGGGTATCCTTAGTTCCGTCTCCCACTTCGGCTGTCCCGGTTTTGCAGGCTAATTTGGTTTTAAAATTAAAAAGCGGCCAGGCTGTTCCCCCGTTTTGACACGCTCCTATCATCCCGGTCTTAATTAAATTAATGGTTTTGCTGCTAATTCCTAAATCTTCACACTTAATCTCACTATTCTTTAGAATACTCATTTGACATTTTCTGCCTCCATTGGCAATTACACTCGTTTCCAAGTTTATTTGTAGCGGCGACACCGACACCTCCCCCTGCCCGATAACTAAATGATAGGTGTTTCCCAAAAACCACTTCTCCCCGCTGTTTTTTTCCTTCCACCTGGCATCCGGTACCAACCCCTCCACTTCAGCCGGTATCTCCACTCCGGTTTTTACCCCCATTCCGAATTTAGTCGCCCACTTTTTAATTTTTTCCGACCCCAAAGTCTCGCCTAGGCGATAAAAAAAAATATCATTCGACCGTTTTATTCCCTTAACTATATCTACCATTCCGTCCGTTGTTCCCCTTTTGGTCCATAGCCAGTTACTATAACTATATTCCCCCACTTTAATTACTCCGGTATCTTCAAAAGTCGTTGACTCGTTTATAACTCCCTCCTCTAATCCGGCCGTGGCTACCGCCAGTTTAAAGACACTGCCCGGATGATACTTTGCCCCTACTACCCGGTTCATCATCGGCAAACCGTTTTTATCTTCAAGATAATTTTTAATTTTAGAAGAATCCGGTTCATAGGCAAAAACATTCGGGTCAAAACTGGGGCTGGAGGTCATTACCAAAATCTTTCCTGTTCCTGCTTCCGATACCGCTGCTGCCGCTTTTTTTCCGGCTAATAACTTAAACATCTTTTCCTGCCAATAGGCATCAATACTCAATTCCACTTCTTTACCGGCTACAGCCGCATATGTCCCCAATTCCCGGACCAATCTGCCCTTAGCATCAACTTCGGTCAATTTTTTCCCGTCGGTTCCCAACAGCTGACAATCCATACTTTCTTCAATTCCACCCCGACCCACCAGTGATAAATTATTTAGTTTTCTTCCTCCGCAAACACCATATTTAAGTTCGCCACCATCCGCTTTTCCCACATAGCCGGTAACTGCCCCCAAGGCCTCTCCGTATAAATATTGACGTCTTTTTATCCCGTCAACCTCCTGACTTCGAACCAACACCCTGCCTTTCCGATCAACTATTTGTCCCCTATCGGCCAAAATCAGGGTTTCAGTAACCTTATTATCTCGTGCCTGTTGCCTGTAATATCCTCCTCTTATCCAACCCAACCTTAATACTCCGGCCAACAACACTAAAAAGGACAAATAAACCAAAAGTTTAATACTCCAATATCTCTTCATCGGTTGTTAATTGTTCTGACCCTCTTTAACAGTTCCAAATCCTCCAACAATACTCCACAGCCCCGGATCACCGCCTGGGCCGGTTCCTCCACCACCATCGTACTTATTTTTGTCTCTTCTTCGATGGCTTTAGTAATTTCCACCATTTGAGCCATTCCCCCAACCAGTATTATTCCTCTTTTCAATATATCCTCCGTCATTTCTGTTGGCATTTCATCCAACACCCCGCTAATCATTCGGACAATTTTATTAATTAAAAATGCCACCGCCTCCTGAATTTCCGTTCCACCTACTCTCAAACTTTTAGGTAAACTATGTTCCAAATCCCGACCCCGAACTATCCCTCCCCCTCCGATTTTTAATTTTTCGACACTGTTTTTACCTATCAACAATCCATACTTCATTTTGACATAGTTTATAATCGCCTCATCAAAATTATCTCCCCCTAATTCCAAACACCGTCCGATCACCAATCCCCCCATCGAGACTAAACTTATTTCGGTTTTACTTCCACCGATATCTACTACCAAAACCCCTCCGCTTTCATTTAAATTATAACCGGAGCCCAAAGCCCCTACTACCCCACTATCCACTAAAACTACCTCACCCGCACCGGCGTTATTAAATACCGAAACATAGGCTCTTCTTTGCACTTCCGAAATTTGACTACTCACTGCCGCCACCACCTTTGGTTTTAACAGTCGGGGATACCCGCTCGGTATTTCAAAAATTAATTTCAGATAGTTTCCCGCCAACGCTTCCGCTGCCTCCAAATCAACCACCACTCCTTTTTTAACCGGCTGCACCACTTCAATCAATTTTGGCTCTCGACTCATCGTTTCCTTGGCCCTTTGCCCAAACATTAAAAAGCGGCTTTGACCCCACTTTTTCTTTTTCAACTTTGCCACCGATGATGGCTCATCCACCACAATCCCCTTACCCTTCAAATAAATGCTAATGTGACTACTCCCCAAATCCACTCCCATCTGCCAATAAAAGTTGGAAATAAATTCTTTTAACCCGACCACCTGTTAAGTATATAATCACTTTGTGGTCAAAGCTACTAAATTACTCTACCTTCTCCTCTTTTTTTTAATTCCCCTTGTCTTTACTACTTTCAATTCCGAACTGTTTGAAGTTCCCAAAATGTATCTGGTTTATTTTTTCACTGTCATGATTTTATTTTTTCATGTCATAAATTATTTTAAAGGTCAAGTTTCTTTGTTCTCTAAAACCCCCCTCAACCTCCCCCTCCTTCTCTTTCTCCTGATTCAGGTTATCTCCACTATTTTTTCGGTTGACATCCACACTTCATTTTTTGGCTATTACTCCCGCCTCAACGGCGGTCTCCTGTCCCTCTTAGCTTTTAGTCTCCTCTTTTTTATTTTAGTTAATTATCTTGACGATAAATTTAAAAACGATATTATTAACTTTTCCCTGATTTCCGGATTTATTGTTGCCACTTACGGCATTCTCGAACACTTCGGTATCGACGCCAAATTTTGGCTTCAGGACGTTTCTACCCGGGTATTTTCTACCCTTGGTCAACCCAATTGGCTCTCGGCCTATCTTTGTATCCTTCTTCCTTTTTCTCTTAACAAATCTTTTATCTCCCCAAAACCCATTCATAAATCATATTTCATATTTCTTACATCACTTTTTTATATCTGTTTGTTATTTACCAAGTCTAAATCCGGTTTAGCTGCCGTAGCCATATCTTTAGGAATATATTTTCTCATTTACTGCCTCAATCTTTTTAAACTACATCGTAGTTTCAAATCATTTGCGAAGGCGGCTATTTCACCATTTTTACTTATATTTACGTTTATTATTTTTTCCCTAACTATCTCAAACCCCATCAAAGATATATTATTTTCCCCACCCGCCCAAACCACACAACTATCGGCAGATCCCACTATTAACATCACCCCCTCGGAAGATATCCGAAAAATTGTCTGGTCAGGGGCTCTAAAACTCTGGCAAAAATATCCCGTTTTCGGTACCGGTCCGGAAACTTTTGCCTACACCTATTATTCTGTCCGTCCGGCCTCCCACAATCTCACCTCTGAATGGGAATTTCTCTACAACAAAGTCCATAACGAATATTTAAATTATTTGGCCAACACCGGTACTCTCGGTTTTCTTTCTTATCTTCTTCTCATCTTTTCATCTATTTATCTTTTTATCTCCCGCCGCCGATGGGAATTACTCGCCGCTTACCTCTCTGTTTTAGTCACCAATTTTGCCGGTTTTAGTGTGGTAGCCGTTTCTCTTTTCTTCTTTCTTCTTCCTGCTCTTTGTCTTAATCCCCCTCTATCACCACCCCCCGCCAAACTCCGTTGGCTTCTTCTGACTCTAACCCTCATATTTTCTTTCTACGCTATAAAATTAATATTTTCTTTCTTCCTTGCCGATATCGCTCTAGCCCAAAGCGACCAGGAAGATAACCAAAACCAATATGTCAAATCCTACCAATACCTCCTCAAATGCTATCAACTTAATCCCCATGAGCCTGTATATCTTAGCCGTCTTTCTATTCTCTCTGCCAAACTTTCCGCCTCCTATTTCTTAGAAAAGGATCCCTCTTCCGCCTCAAAATTCGCTACCAACTCTATTGAATTTTCCGATCTGGCCCTTACTATTTCCCCTTTAAATATCAACTTCCTTAAAGAACGTACCCAGGCCCTTACCTATCTGGCCACTATTGATAATCAATACTATTCTCAGGCTATTGCCACCCTCCGTCAAACCGCTCTCCTGGCTCCTACCGACGCTAAAACTTTTTATCTTTTGGCTAAGTTTTATAACGCCATCAACGATTTCCAGAACACTGAAATCAATTATTTAAAAGCCATTGAACTCAAACCCAATTACGATCATGCCTATTTCGATCTTGGTCTCCTCTATTTCAATCAAAAAAAATACAATCTGGCTAAAAAATACTTTGAATTAAATTTGCAGTATTCCCCCGGCAACCAAAACTCCCTGGATTATCTCAAAAAAATTAAATAGCTATATTATTATACAATGTTATTGTATAATAGCAATATATGCAGCTTTCTATAACTTCAAAAAAAATATTATCTATCTTCTTTTCCAACCCAAATCAAAAGTTTTTCATCAACGAACTCATCCGTAAAACCGGTCTCTATCCCAATTCTGTTCAACGGTCTCTACTGTCCCTTATTAAACAAGATATTCTTATTTCCTCTCGATCAGGTCGGTTTAGGTTTTATGAGCTTAACGCCTCGTACAAATATTTAACAGAAATAAAACAAATCATCACCGAAAAAAGCGAAAATACTTTTGTTGTTGAGGAAAATAAATATAACTGGGTAAAAATTGTCAATCGACGAACATCTATGTCTTTCTCGATGGCCTGGACCGACGGATTGTTTAATAAAATGAAGAAAATATATGGAATATCCATCCAAACCAGTTGGTACAACGACATAACCTACGGCGTTTATCATCCAAAAGAAGAATTGATGATGTTGGGAAAAGCCATGGCCCAAAAAATCACTCAAAATAAAAATTTCATTAACAGTGACATTCGTCTTTGTCAAAAAACTTGTGATGGCTTAGTTAGTTTTTCTCGAAAGATATCATCGTTAAACCTACCTAATTTCACTAATAAACAACTAATCAACTGGCTTAGACATTTCTATCAAAAATACGCTAATGTCTTTGCCTATATAGCCTCCCCTCACGGAATAGAAAATTTTTTTGAAAGCCAGATTAAAAAAACCGTAACTAACGAAAAAGAACTCAGAATATTGCTTTCACCCATCTCCACCAAAGATAAAGAACGTGATGAAGCCCTAATAATTGCTGATTACGCAAAAAAACACGGTTTTAACAAAAATTTTTATAAATTACTCGACAAGCATTGTCAAAATTATTGCTGGCTCCCTTTGTTTAGTATCTATGCCCAACCCCTAACCCAAGAATATTTCGAAAGTGAAATAAAAAATATATTGGACAGGGTAAAAAACCCAAAAAAAGAAATATTAAAACTACACAAGGAAGAACTAAGAGTCAAGAGACAAATCCAAAAAATATTTACAAAATTAAACGCCAATAGATTTTTAATTGATCAAGTCAACTTCTTCCAGGAATATATCTCCTTAAGAACCTATCGCAAAAATGCTGTTAGCCAAGCCCAATATTATCACTTACCCTTATTTTACGAAGCCGGGAACAGGTTAGGTTTAAATAAAGTCGATGTAAAACTCTTCTCACATGAAGAATTAATTCTGGCCTTGTCGGGAAAATTATCAAGAAAAGATATTAAATCGTTGCTGACTGAAAGAAATAAAGGCTGGGCATTATTGATGCTTAATGGGAAAGTTAAAATCTTTACCGGAACAAAAAACATTATTGAAACCATTGAACGTTATCGAATAATTGCTCCAAGCTCTGCCATGCAAAGAGTAGTTAAAGGTTCCATTGCCTGTCGGGGTAAAGCTACCGGTCAGGTCAAAATCATAAAAAAAATATCCGAATTATCCAAAGTAGAAAAAGGTGATATTTTGGTAACAAAAATGACTACTCCGGATTATGTCGTTGCCATGCAAAAAGCCGCTGCCATAGTCACTGATGAAGGCGGAATCACCTGTCATGCCGCTATTGTCTCCCGGGAATTTAATATTCCCTGTATTATCGGGACTAAAAACGCCACCCAAATTCTATCCGATAATGATCTGGTCGAGGTCGATGCCTTGGCCGGAGTCGTTAGGGTTATCGAGGCTGTCGAAGTTACTGAAGATATAAAAGTCATTCCCGGAAAAACAATCTATAAAGGGAAAGTTCGGGGAAAAGCCAGGATTATCCTCGATGCTGCTGATTTTAACAAAATCCAATCCGGAGATATTTTAATTACCCCCCAGACTACACCCGAATATCTTTCCGCTCTCTACCGTGTCAAAGGTTTTATTGCCGATGAAGATTCACTCACTTCCCATTCCGTCTTATACGGAAAAGCACTTAGATTACCCTCTATAATGGGAACAGAATATGCCAGAAACGTCATTCAGGATGATGAGGAAATTGAACTTAATGCCACCAACGGCCTAGTAAGAAGATTTGTCTAACTCAATCCTCTCTTTCCCCACAAACCGATACAATTTCCCTCCGTCTTTTTTAATGTGATCAGTAAATAATATTCCATTTAAATGATCTAGTTCGTGCTGCAATACAATTGCCTCAAAACCATCCATTAATTGTTGTTTTTGGGTTAATTTTTCGCTCTTAATTTCCTCCCAACTTACCTCAACTTTCAGAAATCTTTTTACTGTCCCGTAAAGATTGGGAAAGGATAAACAACCCTCCAAAAAGTCCTCTTTTTTGCCCTCACTGTCTTCGATTATTGGATAAACTTTTTCTCCATAGGTCTTAATAATTTGAGGATTTATCATCACCAGTATTTCTTTTTCTTTTTTAATTCCCAAAAAGCGGTTTTTATATCCGATTTGAGTCGACGCCAACCCGGCCCCGTTTTCGCTTTTGTCAAGCACCTCAACTAAATCCTTTATCTCCTTTAATAGTCTGACAGTGACATTTTTTACTTCCTCCGTTTTTACCCGCAATTTTGAATCGGGGTATAGAACCATTTTTCTCATGTCCATATTATATAATAAGCCATGATTTCCCTGGTTTTTTTTGGTTCTTCCGAGTACTCTCTTATAATTCTTAGAAAAATTTTAACCCTGTCAAATTTTTCTTTGTCTTTGGTTGTTTCCAAAATTGACAAACCCTTCGGTCGGGATCAAACCGTTACCCCTAATCCCGTCGTCAAATTCGCCCGCGATAATAATCTCCCTCTCCTCCAAATCGAAAATTTTTCTCCTGACCATAAATCATCTATCATCAATCATAAATCTGATCTTGGCTTATGCGTTGCCTTCGGTCCGCCCTTTTTTGATGAGGATTTGATTGATATGTTTACCCACAAAATCGTCAATATTCACCCCTCTCCTCTGCCCAAATACCGTGGGGCAACACCTGGCCCCTGGCAAATTATTAATGGCGAAACTGCCTCAGCTGTTACCTTTTTTCAAATCGATCCCCTGCCTGATCACGGACCAATCATCGCCACTATCCCCTTTACTATTTCTTCCACCGAAACAGCTGATTCTTTTTATCAAAAAGCTTTTTCTATGGCTGCCGATAACCTTGACTCAGTTCTTGAATCATATACAGGTCCTAAATCATCTCTAATTCCTCAAGACCATTCCCAAAAAAGTTATTTTCCCAAACTGTCTAAAGATGGGGCAAAAATAGATTGGTCCTGGTCGCCGGAAAAAATTGAACACTTTGTCCGAGCCTTAATTCCCTGGCCAATTGCCTGGACTTTTGCGGCAAATCATAAAGGGGTAAATTTTAAAATGAAAATATTTTCTTTTGATTCTAAAATTAACGAACCTCAAAAAGTCCAGATCGAAGGCAAAAAACTCACTTTGTGGTCCGAAATAAAAACCCATTACTCAATAGTCAAGCAAAAATACCTACTTCAATATCACCCATAAACCAGGAAAAATCTCATCATAAATATTTATTTTAGTAAAATAATTGTCTGTTTTTCTCTACCTAAAGAGTTAAGTTTATACCTAATATACCACCTTTTTTATTTTGACAAAAACTTGCAAATTCTTTTTAATTATTTAAAGGAGGAGCAAAATTATGCCAGTCAAAAAGAAAGCTAAGAGAAAAGTCAAAAAAACAAAATCTAAAAAAAGAAAATAAGTCTTAACTAATTAAAAAAACGGCGCTTATTTGAGTGCCGTTTTTTTAATCTCCCCCTTCATTTTTTTAAGACATTTACTACAAAAACTACCGCTGATTTTATCCTTACCGAATCCGAGAGTCACCTTTTGGATATTGGCCTTAAAAGTCCTTGGGGTGCGGTTTTGAGCATGTGACCGATTCCGGCCAATCTTTGTCCCTTTGCCGCATAAATTACATTTTCTCATGGGATATACTATAACACATGGATTTTCTTTTTTCCTTCATTCTTCCTTTCTTCGGTCTCATTTTGGCAGTTACCATCCACGAATTTGCCCATGCCCTCGTTGCTGACCGCCTTGGTGATCCTACCCCTCGGGCCGCCGGTCGTCTAACTCTCAACCCCCTCTCCCACCTTGACCCTCTGGGCACAATCATGATTTTTATTGCTCATTTCGGTTGGGGAAAGCCAGTTCCCATTGATCCTTATAATTTTTCTTCGCCTCGGCGCGATGAAATATTGGTTGCCCTAGCTGGTCCGGCCAGTAATATTTTTTTGGGGGTTGTTCTGGGAATCTTTTATCAAATTACTGGAATTTATCACCCGATCATCCAAATAATTGCCGTTACCGACTTTTATCTTGCATTTTTCAACCTTTTGCCCCTTCCCCCTTTAGATGGTTCAAAAATATTTTTAAACCTTCTCCCGATTGAGACTGCTCTAAAATGGCAGGAAGCTTTTGACCGCTACGGCTATTTTTTAATAATCATCCTTCTCTTCCTTCCCTTTGCTGGATCTTCTCTGATAAGTTTCTTGGTCTCCCCACCGGTAAACTTATTAACCCACCTATTTTTTTAGAGTATAATTAGTTTATGAATCAGAGTCGTCTTCTTCTGGGTGTTCTTTTGCTCTCACTTTTTTCTTTCGGTCTTTTTCAAATTGGTTCTTCTCTTAATGGCTCAGCCGTTTTAGGAGACAGTACCATTTCTCAGCCAATTACCGCCCATCCCGATGTTATCCCTTGCCAAGTTATTATTCCCATCATTAATTCCTATTGCGCTGATTCAAATAACTGGCTTATCTGTAAAACTCTTGACAACGTTTTAAAGACCTATTGTCCCTAATTTGTTAAGTTCCGCCACCATTTGATTAATTTCCTTCGCCTTCATCCCATGTACCCTTGCTCCCATCTCCAACGTCTCCGTTGTTACCATCCCACAACCGACACAGTGAAGTCCATATTTCTCAATCAATACCCCTACCAGTTTTGGGTTCTTTTCCATCAACTCTCCGATTATTGTGTTTTTAGTTATCTTTTTTTTAGATTTCATCTAGTTTTATCTTTTTTAATTCATTATAAATTCCTGTCTCAACTCTTTGCCAAACACCCCTCAAATGACATCCTCCCGCCCTAATACAATCACCACTCTCGCCTAAACAACCCACTAAACCTTTATTTTCCCCAAAAGCCTCCAAAAGATCATACATATTCTTTTTCTTCCAATTCCCGGTCAAGACGTAACCGCCATTTTTTCCTTCTCTGCCTTTAATTATTTTTCCTTTACCCAATTTAGCTGCCACCTGACCCAAAAATCTATAGGGTAATTGTAAATCTCTGGCCGCTTCCGATAGTGACATCGTTTTACCCGTATTTTTAGCCAAATAAGCAATTATCTCTACTCCATATTCTACTTTTTTTGACACACTGATCATGCTACAATTCTATCATCCTGCTGAAAGCGATCTTTAAGAAGGTGTTTTTTCTAGCTAACCTATACTAAATGGGAAACGGATTGTTTCTGGGGGTGATACCCTAGAACAGTTTTCCACCACGTCAGTTTGCGTGGAGAAGCCACTATTGAAGTTAACTTTTGGCAGGCCTATTTCTTTAGGTGAAATTTTAAACGAAGTGAAAAAATTTTCCTAAAGACATGGTCCAGCGAACGCAGTGAGTCAGACTTCCATTGGAACTTATTTCAATTCAAATTCAATTCCTTCTTCAACCTCCCCCACACCTTCCCCATCGTCTTCTGATTATTTTTTGCTTCCTTCCTGATATTTTTCCTAAATTTATGTTGAAAATATTTCGGATTATCCAAATATTCCAACAAAAAATCTGCCGCCTGACCCGGTTTTTCTTTTACCCACCCCAGACCTTTCTCTTTAATTATCTCCACATTACCATCCTCCTGCCCTCCGATATGGGTTATGGCCACCATGGGCCGATGACAAGCCACCACATCAAACAAAAAATTAGGCCCGGCTTTACCAAAAACCATATCGCTTCCGGTCAGTACTTCAGCCATATTATCAATCCAGCCCAAATTCCTGACCAAAAGGTCTTCTCCTAATTTCATTCTTCGCAGTAGCTTCACATACTCTTCTATTGTCGAATGCAACAGCTTATCGGTCCCCGTATTAAAAATGAAAGCACATTTCTTTTTTATCATCATCAATACCGGTAATAATTGGGCCAATGAATTTGTTCCCAAACTCCCCCCTCCCACAAAAACCACCGGTCGGTTGTCGTAAACCCCAAGTTTTTTCCTAGCC
>Ga0210051_1002734_pt1 | contig 17694 bp, 16 predicted proteins | sample CryGey092014_all_FD_185464 | JGI IMG/M metagenome (GOLD analysis project Ga0210051, IMG submission 185464) | Groundwater microbial communities from aquifer - Crystal Geyser CG23_combo_of_CG06-09_8/20/14_all (SPAdes) (version 2) | ecosystem: Environmental > Aquatic > Deep subsurface > Groundwater... | reverse complement strand
TTTCGCAGGGCTTGCAAATCTCCTCTTTTGTCCAAAACTCTGACCACCCTAAACGGAGACTTGCCAAAATGAAGGATTGAACCATGGATTTTCTTTAATAGGGGCCCGAGGTATTTTTTGAATGTATTGTAACATTCACCGCATCCGAGTCGTCCGATCTTTTTAAAGTCCACATAGGTAAACCCGCAATTTGCGCATTTAATGCTAACAGCGTCCTCTTTTTCTTTAGTGGGTTTCTCAAACTCAACCAACCCTCCTAAAAGTTCGCTCAGGCCGAACTGTTGTTCCATTTGTAAACTCTTCTGATGAGCACACTGTTCACAAAGATGAAGTTCGTTCATCTGGTCATCGATGATTTCAGTCAAATGTACGGTTGCAGGATTTTTACCGCAAATATCGCATAACATCCTCGCTCCTCCTGTCGCTCGGAGTGTAAAGTGTTTAAGTGTAAAGTTTCTAAGTTTTCAGTTACAAACTTACACACTTACAAACTTACACACTAATATTTAACTCCCTCTCTTTTGGTCAGCTCTTTAAACTTCTTTGTCAAGCTGAGAGTAATCTTACCAGGTTTACCGTCACCGATAACACGGCCATCGACCTTTACCACCGGTATAATCTCTGCAGCCGTACCGGTTAAAAAACATTCATCGGAAATATACACTTCATGACGCGTAAGCACATGCTCATGCACCGGAATCTTGTCTCTTCTGGCAATCTCTAAAACTGTATCACGCGTAATTCCTCTTAAAGTCCCCATGCATTGCGGAGGCGTATAGAGATGATTGGACTTGGTAATAAAAATGTTATCGCCTGTGCATTCTGCCACATAACCCAACGAATCCAACATAATCGCCTCTTCGTAACCCATATTTGTTGCCTCAATCTTTGCCAGGATATTATTCAGGTAGTTCAAGGATTTTATCTGGGGATTCAGCGCCTCGGGAAGATTTCTTATGGTGGGCACAGTAATAATTTCTAAGCCCTTTTTATAGAATTCTTGAGGATATAAGGCTATTTTATCGGCAATGATTATGATTGCAGCTTTTCCTTCGCATTTACGCGGGTCAAGCCCCAGATCTCCTTCGCCGCGCGTAACCACAAGCCGTACATATGCGTCCTTAAGATTGTTCTCTTTTAAGGTTAAGATAACTGCCTTTATAATTTGCTCTCGAGGAAAGGGGACCTTAAGCATTATGGTATGCGCTGATTCGAAAAGCCTGTCAATGTGCTCCTTCAACTTAAAAACCAAACGATTATAGGAACGTATTCCTTCAAATACGCCGTCGCCGTATAAAAGCCCGTGGTCAAACACAGAAATTTTGGCTTCCTTTTTTTCATAAAACTTGCCATTGATATAAACCTTCATCCTCGCTCCTTTCGTCGCTCGGAGTGTAAAGTGTCTAAGTGTAAAGTTTGTAAGTTTTCTCTTACACACTTACACACTTATAAACTTATACACTTAATTCACCAATACCCCGTCTCTCAAATGATATACAACCTGGGCCGTCTTTGCTAATTCCGCATTATGCGTTACTAAAACTACGGACATCTGATTTTCCAGATTTATTTTTTTCACCAATGCAATTATCTCATCGCTGTTTTTAGAATCGAGATTACCCGTAGGCTCATCGCATAAAAGCAAGCCTGGCTTATTTATCAACGCGCGCGCAATCGCCACTCTCTGCTGTTCTCCTCCGGAAAGCTGGCTGGGAAAATGCGTTAATCTCTGGTTTAAACCTACGTTTTCCAGAATTTCCAAAGCCCTTTTCCTTAACTCGTAACTCGTAACTCGTAACTCGTAACTAACCAAAGCAGGCATAGATACATTTTCCCAGACCGTAAATTCCGATAACAAATGGTAAAACTGAAACACAAAACCTATTCTTTCATTTCTTATCTTGGAAAGCTGTGCATCGCTTAAGCCATAGATATCTTTTTGTTCAAAAATAACTTCACCTTGCGTCGGTGTATCTAAGCCGCCTAAGATATGCAGCAATGTAGATTTACCCGCACCTGATGGCCCGACTATGGCCACGAACTTACCTTTCGCTATGCTTAAATTTACGCCCTTCAATACTTCTAATTGTTTATTACCGTTATAATAAACCTTGTGTATACCCTTGGCTTCTAACATATAACATATAACTTATAACTTATAACTTTTATTCGTACCTTAATGCTTCAACCGGATTTAATCGGCTAGCCTTGCGTGCAGGATAAATAGTTGAGATCAAGATAATGGCTATTGCTGCCAGTATAATCAAAGTAATATCCGGCCAGAATTCTATAGATACCGGCAGTCTATCAATATAATATATATCCTGAGGCAATTTTATAAATTGATATTTTTTTAATAAACCGCATAGCAGGACCCCGCCGACGGTGCCAGAGAAAGTACCCAGAGTTCCGATAATCAAACCTTCGTAAGTAAAAATATTTCTAATTCTAGCAGAGGTCATGCCTATGGCTTTTAATATCCCGATATCTCTGGTTTTCTCAACCACCATCACCACAAGCGTGCTTATAATATTAAAAGAAGCAACCAGGATTATTAATGTTAATATAATAAACATGGTCAGTTTTTCTAATTTTAAGGCAGCAAAGAAATTCTGATTTGCCTCCATCCAGGTCTTCAGATTATAATCAAAGCCCAGGATATTGCTAAGTTCAACTTTAACCTGAGCCGCTAAATTAAGGTTATCTAATTTTACGGCAATGGCGCTGAATTTATTATTTAAACCTAATATATCCTGTGCTGTCTTGGTGTCAGTAAATACCAGATTTAAATCGTAATCATACATCCCCGAATTAAATATGCCTACCACTTTTAAATTGCGTTCTTTGCCAAAAGGCGAATAGATAGTAAGGTCTGAATTTAGGCCTAATCCTAAGTATAAAGCTAATTCCTTGCCAATAATTACCTTATCCTGTCCTAAGCTATCCATATTGCCTGCGGTCAGGTATTTTTTGAGCTTTGTAACCGAAGATTCTGTTTGAGGGTTTATTCCTTTTAAGCCCACTGCAATGAATCGATTCCCTTCTTTAATTAAAACCTGGCCCTGGACATAAGGGCTGATGCCTTTAATTTGCGGATTGGCAGAAATCTTGTTTAATATCTGAACGTATTCCTTATCATCTATGCCTTTATAGCTCGTTATCGTAATATGCGAATAGTTGCCAACGATCTTATCGCGTAAATCCTTGTCAAAACCAGTCATTACCCCAATAACCACAATAAGCGCCATCACGCCTATAGCTATGCCTAAAATAGAAATAATACTAATAAGTGAAATAAATTTTTCTTTTCTTTTAGTAATAAGATAACGCCAGCTTATAAATAATTCAGTTCTCATTTTTGTTCTGACCTCAACAAAGGAAATAAAATCACATCCCTGATTGACGGCTGACCCGTAAATAACATTACCAACCTATCTATACCTATACCCAAACCGCCTGCGGGCGGCATACCATGTTCCAACGCCAAAACAAAATCTTCGTCGATCGCTTTCTTCTCATCGGTTCCCATCTCTTTAATCTCGACCTCAAAGCGCCTCTTCTGTTCTATGGGGTCATTTAATTCTGAATAAGCATTGCCTATTTCTAAACCCGCTACATATAACTCAAATCTTTCTGAAATTAGAGAGTTGTCTTTCTTGGTCTTAGCCAAAGGGCATAAATTGGTAAAATAATCCGTAACAAATACTGGAGTAACATTCACCCCGTTAGAAATTTTTCCTTCACCTGTTATAGCTTTGGTATTTCTAACGGGGTTCATATCCTGCTCTAATATATCTTCGATGAGCTTGGCAACCTGCGAGCGGGTAAGCGAGCCCGCACCCTGGGTGAAACCTTTACTCTGTAGTTTCTTTAACATAACCGGCGCCTCATCGTCCGGCTCGATACCAAATTTTTCTTTTACGAGCTCGGCAAAGGAACGTCTTTGCCAGGGCGGGCTTAACTCTACGGTTTTCCCCTGATAAAGAAAACTTAAATCCCCCAATACTTCTTTGGCTACATAAATAATTAGCTCTTCGGCTAATTGCATCATATCTTCATAATTTGCGTAAGCCCGGTAAACCTCCAGCATGGTAAATTCCGGATTGTGTTTTGTGGATACGCCTTCGTTGCGGAAACTGCGGTTTATCTCATAGACCTTATCCAGTCCGCCCACCAAAAGCTGCTTAAGATATAACTCCGGAGCAATCCTTAGGTATAAATCCGAATCATATTCATTATGGTGTGTTTTAAAAGGCCGTCCGGCTGCGCCACCAGGGATAGGATGCATCATCGGTGTCTCTACTTCCAGGAAACCTTTATCGTCCAAAAAATTCCTTATTGTTCGAATAATCCGCGAGCGCATCAAAAATACCTTCCCTACCTCTTCATTAGCAATTAAATCTAAATAACGCTGGCGGTAACGTAATTCCACATCTTTTAAGCCGTGCCATTTCTCCGGAAGCGGCCTTAAGGCCTTGGCCAAAACCACGAAGTCCTCTGCTTTAACCGTAAGCTCACCCGCATGGGTCTTAAATAGTTCACCTTTTGCGCTTATGATATCCGCAATATCAATATCTTCCAAGGTATTGAATTTTTCCTCTCCCACAAAGTCTAACCTAAGATAAAGTTGAATTTTGCCGGTAGAGTCTTTCAAATCCAGAAAGACCGCCTTACCATGAGAACGCCTAGCTATAATCCGACCGGCAATATTTATCGACCTTCCTTCCTGAAAATTTTGCCGGGCTTCGCCAATATTGATACGGCCAGTGAAAGGCTGATTATAATATAAATTTGCGCCTTTTGCCGAAAGACGCTCAAATTTTGCCTTTCTTTGGGCAATAATCTCGCTTAATTCCATAGTTTTATCCCGAATGAAATTCTCTACAAAGTATTACTTCGGGATCCCGAAGTAATACCAGAAAAGTCGCTATCTTCGGAATAATTATATAGGATAATTTAAGTTATGTCAACCACGCTTTTTCTAAATTTAAATTTAAGTTTTGATATAGATTGACACAGATATTAAAATATGGTATTTTATTTCCGGATGATTTGACCCTTCCTTTAAAGGTTTAGGAAGGTTTATCCTTTCTGGATAGATATGAACGGACGAAGGATTAAGCTTTTTTTAAAATTTCACTGGATTGGCATTACCGTAGCACTCCTGGCTACCATCCTCGGTATTTCTTTTCTATTTTTCCTGCGTAATGCCATTACGGCCTGGTCTACTTCTGAATCTTATTTTAAAAAAGCTGCGCTTGCCCAATATGGCCTATTCTTTTATATTTTCCTGGTCCTGCAAGTTATCAGCCTACCCCTAAGCGGGGCGCTTTGGATTTGGCTGATGCGTGGCGGACAGATGAAATTTACCCACATAGGTAAAAAACCAGTTGAAGGAAAAGATATAAAAATTCACTGGCAAGATGTCATAGGTATGGAAGAGGCAAAAGAAGAAGCAATGGAGGTAGTGCGTTTAGTTACTGACCGCGCAAAACTACAGGCAATCGGAGGTAAAATTCTAAGGGGGATATTGGTGATGGGCCCACCCGGTTGCGGTAAAACCTATCTTGCCAAGGCAATTGCCACCGAAGCAAATATGCCCTTCATACCTATGTCAGGCTCAGAATTTATCGAGATGTTTGTAGGCGTAGGAGCAAGCCGTATCCGAAAACTCTTTAAACAAGCCCGGCAATTGGCTTATGTGGAAGGCGGTTGTATTATCTTTATTGATGAACTTGATGCGGTAGGGGCGCAGCGCGCGGTTGACCGGGGTTTCGGCGGACAGACAGAATCCAATACCACCTTAAACCAACTCCTTATAGAAATGGATGGCCTTAAAGAAAAAGATTATAATGTAATCCTCATCGGCGCAACTAATGCCCCTGAAGGATTCTTAGACCCGGCATTGCTCAGGCCAGGGAGATTCGACCGTAAAATCTATGTGGATTTGCCTAACCTAGATGAAAGAGAAAAATTATTTGAATACTATTTTAAGGAAGTAAAATATGATGGGACGATTGACCGCTTGAGGCTTGCCAAATTAACAGTAGGAAATAGCCCTGCTGATATTTCTAACCTTATCAGAGAAGCGGCATTAATTGCCGTGCGGAATAAAAAAGAGGCAATTTCAATGAAAGAAATCTCTGAAGCCTACGACCGGGTTGAGATGGGTATCAAACATAAAATCGTTTTTACCCAAAAGGAGCGGGAAAAAATCGCTTATCACGAAGCCGGGCACGCCATTGCCATGTATTTTTTAGCCCCGCACAAGGACGTTTTTAAAGCTACGATTCTTGCTCGAGGCGGAGCGCTTGGCTTTGTTATGCCGCAGCCGCGGGAAGAAATTCATGTGCGCACAAGAGAACAATACTTAGGAGATATAAAAGTAAACCTGGGTTCATATGCTGCAGAAAAATTAAAGTTAAAGGTAACTACGTCCGGAGTAAGCCAAGATTTTACTACTGCAATGTGGATTGCCCATCATATGGTCTGGGAATGGGGAATGGGAAAATCAGGCATGGTGGGTAATTATAGTTTATTAGAGACAATGCGTTCGGATTATGGTGTGTTTAGGGGTGAAAGCGTCTCTTTTGTATCAGAACAGATAAAACAGCAGCTGAATAATGAAGTGCAGGAAATTTTACAGGAATCCTTGAGAGAAGTTGAAGACCTCCTCAAAAAAGAATCCGGCCTGCTTGATCGCTTCGCCCAAGAATTGCTTGCCAAAGACGAACTTAATTACGATGAAATTGAAGCTATCTTCAAGGAATTTGGTAAAATCCGCCCTTCTATTTTTTAGCCTTTTCCTTTACGTAAATTTATCCGGTTGCCAAGATTCGCTGGAGCCTTCCTTTAAGGAAAAAGACATCCCTTATCATGTAAAGCAGATATGCAAAGATGAATATAAACTGGATGTAATCACGCAAAGGTCAGAAACCACGCTCTGGATTTATCTACCCTTGGCAAAAATCCTGGATAAAGACTATGGGGTAAAAGAAGGCAAAATTTTTGATGAGGAGATGACGGATAAATTAAGGAATATACTAAATACGGTTGGCCGGGTTTTCGTCAGTTCTGATAAGGCGCCGGAGTTTTTTGCATTATGGGCTTCGGATATAAATATTGGTTTAGACTACATTATTATTGGTAATGTGCTGGATATAAAAAAAGCTTACGCCGAATCTATTCCCTGGACCGAGATTAACAAAAGATACGTTATAAAACTCAGCGTAAATCCTGAAGCCATACAGGATACAATAGGCCGGCATCTGAAATTGTACAATATCAGATTACCGGATTTTCTCGCGCAACAGATGGTCCAGAGAATATCTGTTGAGTTTCAAGGGGAAGGCCTGAAAAAATATTTTAAAGTAGAGAAGATAGACGGCATATTCAATAATGATGCATTCATCCTGGAATATTCCATAAAACCTCTTGTAAAGCCCGATAAACCTATAGATGTCATGAAAGAAGTATTAAATACCGTAACTTATTGCCTAAAGATATATGATTTTCAGGATTTTTCTCGGGTAGAAATAACTGATTTGGTTACGCAGGATAAAATTGTCTTAAATAAAGCGGCGATTTGGGAAAATCCTACTGAGAAGAAATTCTGACCAATCTTGCCTCTAATTTTAACTTGCCTTCCACATATAATCGTAAAGCTTGCGGATAAAGGCGATGCTCTATTTTATGAATCTTTTTCTCTAAGGATTCTAAGGTATCATCTTCTTGTATCTGGACTGCCTTCTGTAAAATTATCGGCCCATGATCCATTTTCTCATCCACAAAATGCACGGTTACGCCGGTAATCTTTACCCCATAATCAAAGGCGTCTTTGATGCTTCTTGAGCCTTTAAAGGATGGTAGAAGTGCGGGGTGAATATTTAAGATACGGCCTGTGTACCTCCTTACAAATTCAGGTGAAAGCATGCGCATAAATCCTGCCAGAACAATCAAATCAATTTTATTCTCTTCTAAATGTTGAATAATTTTGGCTTCAAAATCTTTTTTATCTGTAAAATCTTCTCTTTTTACCAACGCTATTTTTATCCCTGCTCTCTTTGCCCGGCCAATAGCGCCTGCTTTTGGATTATCACAAACTAATAAAGATAAATTTGCTTTGATTTTACCTAATTTTGTTGCCTTAATAATCGCGCCAAAATTCGTCCCTCTGCCTGAGGCAAAGACTGCAATATTCACCCCGCACCTTCTTTCTTATTCGAGCTTTTATCCCACACCTTTATCAAGCCTATTCTCTTATTTCTTGAATTTATAGAAGGTGCGGGGTTCATTCTCTCTTCCTTATCGTTTTCGTGGGGCAGACTTCTACGCACTTGCCACAAGATGTACATTTATCATAATCCAACACGGCTAAGTTATCAATGACATGTATGGCATCAACCGGACAGACCTGTTCGCATTTACGACAGGCAATACAACCTATCGGGCAAACTGCTATTGTATCCTTTCCTAAATCATAAGAGCTACAGGCAACATACACCCCGTTAGAGACATCACCTATTTTACCTGTTATCTCATAGTCTCTAACGGGGTAAACCGGATGGGTTATGGGCACAAGAGTAAATAGTTTCTTAGGGCAGACCAAGACACATTTATTACAGGCTTTACATTTATCCTTATCAACAATTGGTAAACCTTCGCCAGACATCTTTATGGCGCCAAAAGGACACACCCTTTCACAATCTCCGAACCCCAAACAACCCCATACGCATTCCTTTTGGCCACCCAAGACTAAATTTGCCGCCACGCAATCCCTGGCCCCTTTATAGACAAACTTATCCTTTACTTTGCTGCCACCGTTACAATGCAAAACCGCAATTTTTTTTAAATCCTTTTCTAACTTTCTGCCTAAAATTTTGGCGATATTTTCTTTCACCACATCTGAACTGACACGGCATTTATCAATTTTCATCTTTCCGCTAAACACAGCTTCTGCAAAACCAAAACAACCTGCTTGGCCGCAGGCACCGCAGTTTGAGCCAGATAGGAGCCCTACAATTTTATCTAATCGCGGGTCAGTTTCTACGGTAAATTTCTTAGAGGCAATAGCTAATCCTATGCCGAACAAAAAACCCAAAACCCCTAAAGTTAAAATCGGTATTAAGATTTCCATCAGAACTTAAATCCATTAAATCCCATAAAACTTAAAGACATAATCGAGGCAATAATAAAGGCAAGTGGAAATTCCTTTACGCTTTTAGGGACATTGCATAAATCTAATCTTTCTCTTATCCCTGACATCAAAAGCATAGCCAGGGCATAACCCAGGCCCACGCATATGCCCTGAAATACTGAATAATAAAAACTTCCCGTAATGGCTCTTCCATTAATAAAAAACATATCCACATTCAATACCGCAACCCCCAATACTGCGCAATTTACCGTAATCAAAGGCAGATATATGCCAAAAAATCTATATAGCGGCGGGCTTATTTTTCTAATTACCATCTCTACAAACTGCACAAAGGTGGCAATCACTAAAATAAATGATATAGTCCGTAAATAAGTTAGCCCAAAAGGTATGAGTAAAAATCTATAGATAAACCAGGTGATGATAGAAGACATAGTGGTAACAAACATTACAGCTAAACTCATAGCCATCGCCGGCTTTGTCTCTTTTGAAATAGCCACAAAAGAACATAAACCTAAAAAGCGCGACAATATTACATTGTAAAGGAATACTGCAGATATAAATATGGTTAAAAACTGCGCGACGTTCATCCCGTTAGAGACCTCAATTTTTTCCCGTTAGATAAAAGGCTCTAACGGGATTCATTCTCTTCTACCTTTTAAGATATTAAAAAAACCAAGCAATAAACCGATAACCAGAAGCGCGCCCGAAGGCATACCTAAAACAAACGCCGGCTCAAACTTCTGAACCAGAGTATAGCCCAGAATTTTCCCCGACCCCAAGGCCTCTCTTATCCCTGAAATTAAAATTAAAGCCAGGGTAAAACCTACGCCCATACCCAGGCCGTCAAATAAAGAATTCAATACTGTCTGCTTCTGGGCATAAGCTTCAGCACGGCCCAAGACAATGCAGTTTACCACAATCAAGGGCACATATATGCCTAAGGCACGATTTAATGCCGGGCTATATGCCTTCATCGTCATTTCAGTAATGGTCACGAAGGTGGCTATTACCACAATAAAACACGGTATACGTATTCTAGCCGGGATAATGTTTTTAATCAGAGCGACAATCACATTAGAACCTAAAAGAACAAAGGTAGCGGCAATTCCCATACCTATACCATTTATTACCGAAGTAGATACTGCCAGAGTAGGGCAGAGCCCTAAAACCAAAACAAAGGTAGGATTTTCTCTAATAATACCTTTTAGGAACTCTTTGAATAGATTTTTCATATCTAGGAGTTAATGTCAAATTACAAAGCACAAAATTCAAAATAAGCACAAAGCACAAATACCAAATTACAAAACTTTTATTTTGTTATTTGTCATTTGAATTTTGGATTTATTTTGATATTTGAATTTTGTCATTTGTCATTATATTTTTGTTCCATAAATTCTATTCTTGGTATACCTGTCGATTATAGGCGTGGCGGCATTCATCATAAGTATGGCATAAGATACACCTTCAGGATAGCCACCCCAGAGACGAATAATTGCCGTAATTAAACCGCAACCAATGCCAAAGATAATTTGGCCGCATCTGGTGAGAGGTGAAGTGACATAATCTGTAGCCATAAAGAAAGCACCTAATATGAGGCCGCCGGATAAAATATGCAATAACCAGTCTCCGCCAAACCCCGCTCCTGCGCGCAGGGGCGGGGTAAATAGACCCTTCTGTCCGAATATATAGGTAAATAACCCCACCACAACTGTATAAGTTATAGGTATATGCCAGGAAATATAGCCTCTTATAAAAAGAAATAAAGCGCCTAAGACAAGCGCGAAAATACAAACTTCACCGATACAGCCCCCTCTGTTACCAAAGAATAGATTCAGATATGAAATTTTTTCTAATATCCGACCTTCTTTTATTATGGCAAGCGGAGTGGCGGAAGTTATTGCGTCAAAATTTTGCGGCGGGGTAAATGTAGTCATATATTTTGGCCAGGAGGCCACAAGAAAAACTCTGCCTACTAATGCCGGATTAAAAATATTCTGGCCTAACCCGCCAAAGACCTGTTTTCCTATGGCAATGGCAAAAAAAGAACCTACAACCGGCAGCCAAAAAGGAACTTTGGCTGGTAAATTATATGCTAGTAATAAACCTGTAAGAAATGCACTCCCATCCAAAATGGTGACTCTTCTTTTAGTTAATAACTGTATAATCCATTCTGTAATTAAGGCAGACACAATGCCCAACAGAATAACCCAGAGCGCATCCAGCCCAAAGATAAGCACGCCTGCAACGCCTGCAGGGATTAAACTTATAACCACCATCCACATAATCTTACTTACTGATTCATCCTTATGCAGATGCGGCGATACGTTTACAATAAGTTTACTTTTCATTCTTTATCAATGCCTGTATTTCTTTTGCTTTTTCTTGAACTAAATTTATCACTGCCTTTGAGGATATGGTAGCACCGGTGATTGCTTGAATGTCGGTTAATCCTTGAATATTTTTATTGGTAAACCGCCCTGTAAAAGATGATTCCGCAATACGGGCTCCTAAGCCAGGGGTTTCATTCTGATTCAATATCTTTATAGCCGCGATTGAGCCATCTTGGGTCATACCGACCAGCGTATCAATAACACTGGAATAGCCCTTACCCGAAGCTTCAAAAGCAACGCCGATAAACTTACCGTCTTTATTATTGACCTTATAATAAATAATATCCTTTCCTTTTTTTATTGGTTCAAAATGTTGACCTTCCGGCATGACCTCTCTTAAAGCAACCTGTTCCTCTCCTTGCACCTGGGCAATAATCTTAGGCCTAGTTAAAGAATTCATTCCGCCTAAAAGGCCGCTTGCCACAACGCAAATCATTGCCAGAATAAAACCATAACGCAATGCCTCTTTCATCGTATTACTTCTAATTTTGCCCTCTTTATATTCTGGACTAATCTTATATTTGCCGGACAGACATAATTACAGAGCCCGCATTCAATACAATCAGAGGCGCCGTAGATCTTGGCTTGTGACCAAAGTTCTTTTTGCGAGGCTAAACTTATCAAAGTAGGCATAAGAAATATGGGGCATTCCCTGACACAGGCACCGCAACGAATACACGGTAGTTCTTCATTAAAAGACGCTTCTTTCTCATTGAATAATAATACTCCCGTAGTAGATTTAATTACGGGCACTTTATCGCTAAATTGGGCAATCCCCATCATCGGCCCGCCTATAATTATCTTAGCCGGCTCTTCTTTTAATGGGCCGCAGAAATCAATCAAATCTTTTATGGGTGTTCCTATACGCACCAGGAGGTTCTTTGGATTAGATATACAGCTACCTGTAACAGTTACTACCCGTTCATACAAAGGTTTATTAAGGTATACTGCTTCATAAACCGCAAAAACCGTGGCAACATTGTGCACAACTATGCCGATATCAAAAGGAAGCTTGCCCGAAGGAACTTCTTTACCCAAAATATTTTTTATTAATTGTTTCTCTCCTCCTTGAGGATACTGTGATTTTAATACTTTGACTAGGAACTGCGAACTACGAACTCCGAACTGTTTTATGGCTTCTGGTTTATTATCTTCAATAGCAATGTATATTTGTTTTACACCCAAACACCTTGCTACAAGTTCAATTCCTTGTAAGATTTCCTTTGTTTTCTCTACCATCAGGCGATAATCGCCAGTCAAATACGGTTCGCATTCTGCGCCGTTAATAATCAGCGTATCTACTGGTTTGGGCGGATTGAGTTTTATATGTGTAGGAAAACTTGCGCCACCCATACCGACAATACCTGCTTCCAAAACTATTTTTTTTATCTTTTCCGGCGTAAACTCTCCTATTTCTGTTCGTAAGTTCGTAGGTTCGTAAGTTCGTGAGTTATTATCTTTGCCGTCGCTTTCGATAACTATTGCCTTACAGCGGCCTAAAGCCGGATGCGGCCAGTCCTGTACGAAAGTAACTTTACCCGATACAGAAGCATGCACAGGCGCATATACGTGGGCTTGGACACTGCCAATCCTCTGACCGACGAAAACAGAATCGCCTATTTTAACTTCAGGGCTACATATCTTGCCCAGATGCTGGCTTAAAGGAATATAAACCCTGGAGGGTTGGGGCATTTTCTCGATTGCCTTATTTTCAGCCTCTGTTTTATGCTCTTCTAATCTAACCATGGAATTTCACGATGATAGATAAAATTTATAATGCCTAATACGCTGAATAAACAACCCACAACGACAAGGATTAAGGTATGGGAAAATCTTTCTGCGAGCAGGCCGCTGATAAACATAAATAACAAAAACCCCAAATGCATAACTATCTCCAGAGAACTAAAAATCTTTCCCCTCATCTCATTGTCACTGACATTGTGGATAATGGTATTGGAGGCAATCATAATCGGTGAAACCAGAAGCCCCAATAGAAATGAGAGTATCGCTGCAATTAAAAAATAGGGGTAGTGCTGTATTGTCAGGGCAAAAACAATCAGCATTATACCGCTTAAAACTAAGGAAGAAAATATTGTTTTGTAATGAGATAGGCGCTGCCCAAAACGGCCATAAATAAGGGAGCCTAAAAATAAACCAATCCCTAAAAACATAACCAGAAACCCCAAGTCCTTAGTAGCAGAATGTAATGTCTTCTGCACAAATACTATCAACACCACATAAATTGAGCCTAACGCCGACCAGAGGATAAAGGTAACTCCTGCGGTAAACCTGATATCCTTATTATTAATAAAATATAAAATGCCGTCTTTGATTTCCTGCAAAACAGATTTCTTAATTACCTCGACTATTTCTTTGCTTACTTTTTTGAAGCCCATAGTGGCGTTTGACCTCTTGGCAATAAGAAAAATAAGTGTGCCGGAAACTAAAAAACTTAAGGCATCCAAATAAAATCCGCTTCTTGCGCCGCACCACTCCACCAATACGCCGCTTATACCAAATCCCAAGATTGCCGCAATCATACCCGTAATATTCACCAGTGAGTTTGCTATCAGCAGGTCTTTTTTATCAACCAGGTCCGGGATGATAGATAGTTTCGCAGGAACAAAAAACCGTCCGAGACAAAAGACCACAAAGATTATAAGGTATATCGGGCTCATATATTTAGTGTAAAATAAAAATAAGGGTATAGTCAACACCAATGCCGCCCTTGAGAAATCGCAAGCATACATAGTCCGGCGCCTATCCCATCTATCTACATATGCTCCTGCAAGAGGGCCGATTAAAAATACGGGCATGATGGTAAAAGAGAGTACCTTAGCAATCTCGATAGCTGAGCCCGGCGCCTTCAAATACACAAAGGCAATTAAAGCCATCTGGCCGAGCCTGTCGCCTAACTGCGAGATTATCTGGCCTAGCCACAAAAAAAAGAAATTGCGATTTTTTAAAACCCCGGTAAATTTAGACATAAGTTCGGTAAATAAGCCGACGGGGGGACTTGAACCCTCGACCTAGTGTTTACGAAACACTTGCTCTGCCACTGAGCTACGTCGGCGTCTGTTAAGAAACTAATTTATCATTATATCAACTTTTTTATATTAGTCAACCCATTCGCACCCAGAAGATTTAAGGCAGAATGCTACCCTCTAAGTCTAGAATTTTCTTGATATAGTAAGGTATTGTGGATATAATAAGGTGTATAGACAAAGAGAGATTTCCTTTCATGAAACTTGAGGGGATCTTTAATTTATAGCTATTTCAAAACAAGGAGGTGTTTATGTTTGGTTCGGGTTTGATGACTTTAGTAATTTTAGCTGTAGTTATTTGTATCTTTGGAATTAGGATTGCGTCACAATGGCAGATTGGCGTAGTCTTTCGCCTGGGAAAACTAGTCAGGCAAATTAAGCCCGGTTTTAATATTATCATCCCAGTTTTAGAATATGTAAGTTTCGTCGATATGCGCATTCGGACAATGGATGTCATTCCCCAAGAAATTATGACTAAGGATTCGGTTCCAGTCAAAATCGACGCCGTGGTCTATTATAAGATTTTCGATGCCCCGAAGTCAATTATAGCAGTTGAGAATTTTGGTATGGCGTCTACCCTATTGGCTCAATCTAAGCTGAGAGATGTTTTAGGTAAATATGATTTAGATACCCTTTTGGCTAATAAAGACCAGATTGGTAAGGAAGTATTGGTGGCATTGCAAGGGCCGACAGATGAGTGGGGCATTAATATCATCAGCGTTGAGATTAAGAATATCGAATTACCGGATAATATGAAGCGTGCAATGGCTAAGGAATCTGAGGCTGTCCGAGAGAAGCGCTCGCGATTAGTTAAAGCTTCAGCAGAAGAGGAGGCGAGCAGGAAGTTTATGGAAGCCGCTAAAGTTATGGCTGAGTCTCCGAACGCCCTTATTTTAAGGCAACTGCAAACTTGGCAGGAAATCGGTGCCGAACAAAATAGTTTGATTATTCTCGTTCCTACCGAATTTGCTAAAGTTGTAAAAAGTTTACAGGATAGTAAATAAAACAATTATAAAAGAGAAAAAGTCTAAAAATAGGCAGAGCTCTCTTGATTACAGCGATTTATTGTCGTCGGAATAATCTGTGTAATCTTTTTATAATCTCTGAAATCAGAGGTCTCTGATGTAGTTTTTGGGAGTTTTTCAGAGACCTCATAAAAAAAACATTGACAAAATCGAAAAAAGTGCTATACTTTTACCGTAATACGGATTCACAAGGAGTAAAGGTATTAGAAAACTGAAAAAAACCGTAAGGCAAGGAGTAAACTAATAGGCTTTACGGTTTTTTGTTAACACGGGGGAGGTGAACAGTAACACATGGCAAAAGGTAAAGTGAAATGGTTCAGCAATCAAAAGGGTTATGGCTTTATCACTTCTGAAAACGGTAAAGACGTTTTTGTGCATCACAGCGCAATCAAAGGAGAAGGCTATAAAACCTTAGAGGAAGGCCAGGAAGTCGAATTTGATGTCACCCAAGGCCCAAAAGGCGAACAGGCAACGAACGTAACTAAACTATAAGTTCAGTAAACTCTAAGCAACCCAAACCCCGTTAGAAAATTTCAAAATATTTCACTTGTTTTTCTAACGGGGCAAATAAAAAAGCCGTTGTTTTAAACACAGCGGCTTTTTTATTTAGAAATTCGGGGACGTTTCAAACCCATTTTCTGCAACCGCGAACGAATAGCACCAGCTTCTCTCTGAAATGTATTTGCTAGCCTTAAAATGTCCTTATCTTGCGTATATTCATTTTTTAATCTATCGTCTTCGTCTTTAGACCATTTGACATACGCCTTTGGGTAACTACGGCGTATTTCTTCAACGCTATATGCCTTGGGTTGTTTTCCATAATCTTTGATATTCTTATCTGAATTAGCCTGCATAATGCTAAAAAATTTTTTCACTTCACTAATATCAAAGGTGTGTTTGCATTCTGGCAATGCATCAATGAATAATCTACCATAATATCTAATTTTAACCCTTGGATCTAAAACTGCTACTATACCCATGTCTGATTTAGTTCGAATTAATCTGCCAAAACCTTGCTTAAACATCATTATTGCTTGCGGAACTTGATACTCTAGAAATGGATTACCATTTCGAGATTCTATGAGCTCCATCCTCGCCTCATGTATAGGATCATCAGGAACAGAAAAAGGTAATTTTGTAATTACTACACATTCCAACGCTTTACCCGGAACGTCTACGCCCTGCCAGAAACTATTGGTTCCTAATAAAACTGAATTCATATTACGCTTAAAGTTACCAAGCAACTCATATCGCGGCTGATCCCCTTGTTTTAATAAATTAATACTTTTATAATTCAATTTTAACTCATCATATATAGTTTTCAACATCTTATAGCTAGTAAATAATATAAATGTCCTTCCCTGCATAATGTCAATTAACTCCCTGATATGAGACAGCACTTGTTTCTGAAATTTCTCAAAGTCATCGCTGGGATCCGCCACTTTCTTCCCTAGATAAAGTAAAACATTTTCTTTATAATTGAACGGTGAGCCAAGCAAAAGCTCCCCGCATTCTTTTATCCCGAGCCGGCTTCTTATAAAATCAAAATTATTATTCGTAGATAAAGTAGCTGACGTAAGTATAATTGGCTTTATCTTACAAAAAAGTTGTTTATTTAATTCTTCAGCGATTTGTATAGGAGCGGCGAAAAGTGAATACTTTACGCTTCCTCTTTTTTCAAATACCTCAACCCAATAAACATAATTATCATCTGCAAGAGTAAGAATAAATGATAAACTATCCTTTAACGATATGCATTTTTTTACATATGCCTTTACCAAAACTTCCTCTTCTTCGCTCTTAACATCCTCCAAAAGATTTTTCATAGAATCAGCGAGACTGCTTAGTGGTTCCTCTAAAAAATTAAAAATAATATTTTTGGTCCTTATCCGCTTAACTTCAGTCTTAGTGCCAAACTTTTTACTGATTTCTTCAAAAAATTGTGTCGAGGCTATTCTTAATTCTTCCAGATATTTTCTAGTAGCATTAACTTTGTCTTTTTGATTCTTAAATTTAAATAATATCCCTTTTTCTGTTTTTGGATTGTATATAGAATCAAATAAATATTTTATCTTAGT
>Ga0210051_1002731_pt1 | contig 17702 bp, 14 predicted proteins | sample CryGey092014_all_FD_185464 | JGI IMG/M metagenome (GOLD analysis project Ga0210051, IMG submission 185464) | Groundwater microbial communities from aquifer - Crystal Geyser CG23_combo_of_CG06-09_8/20/14_all (SPAdes) (version 2) | ecosystem: Environmental > Aquatic > Deep subsurface > Groundwater... | reverse complement strand
GAACCTTATCCACAATATGGCTTATTATTGGTTTACCTTTATATTCCAATAATGCTTTTGCCTGGTTAAGGGTCGAAGGGTATAGCCTGGTGCCAAAACCACCAGCCAGTATGAGACATTTCATTTGATATATTCAAATATCTTTACCATTGGCTTACCCTGCCACTTTTCTTCTGAGGGATAAACCAGCTTGTAATGTGACATTTTCTCTAGTGGCACCGGGCTGGTAAAGGGGTCTGTGCCTACTATTCTCCACTTTCCTGATTTCTGGTCTGGGATGTAAGCTTCAGCCTCTTCATAGCTGGAGAAGGATTTTGAACTGGTGATTTGGTTATACCTCAATCCTTCCTGGCTCAGTTTCTCTTCGTAGGAAATCACTATTGCGGGACTCTTGGGTTCTGTGGCTTTGCCGTCAAAGTTGTAAAGTCTGACGACAGTGGAATAATAATAAGTGGGGTAAAAGAGGGTTACTGGATTTAGTTTGCCACTTTGGGGGGGCTGATAATAAGTTCCATAAAATTCATCCGAGCTACCACCAATAAATTGCGGCATAGCATAAAATTTTGCCGTCGGCATTTGATAATCAATTATCACATACTTCGAGCCTAACTTGTTCATCATTTGATTAGCCGACTCTTCGTCCTGAGTTGTGAAGAAGCTAGCTGCCTCTGGGGCGCCTTGCTGAAATGGGTTAGAAATAGGTATGCGGTGAGCAATGCGAGTTATCCAGTGACCATAATCCCACCAGGACATTATGCCATAGGCGGTTTCAGGATACTGGAATGGAGTTTCGTATAGCTCGTAATAAAAGGTCTTGTCGCCAAAGGGCTCAGGGCTGTTATCTTTAAGCCACAGGAGGGAGCTATGCCAGCTTTGGTTAATGAGAGGTGTCCCGCTGGCAAGAGACTTCGCTTTTCCAATGTTAGGGAAAAAGATAAGGAAGAAGACGATTATTCCGGCCAGAATTATCTTCAACCAGGCAGTTCTAGGTTGTAGAAATGTCGTTTGAGTTGCTCTAGCTTTGGCCCTCTTTTTTGCCTTCTTGCCCTGAACTTGTTTCAGGGCTTCCTTAGGTCTGATTAGCAATTCTCTTAAGCCAGCAAAGTCTAAGATTCTCCAGGAGAAGTATCCGCTGAGCAAAGCAGCATTTATGGCGTAGTAGTAACCAAAGCGACGCTGCCCTAAGACAGCAGCTAGCATTATTATGCTCCAGACTAAAAACAATGTTTTGTCTGGACTCTCCTTTATGATATTGCGGTAGATGAGCAGACCGAAGGAAATAAATGCTATAAAGAAGGCGGTGGTAAAGTTAAGCCAGGCTATTTGCAGGGAAAAGTGACCATAGGGTAAGAGGATAGGATGCACTTCAGAGATAGTCAAGGCAGCACCACGGGGGATGAAGACGCTAAAATTGCTGAGCATTGAGTTGAGTAAGGAGGGATTGATAGCGTGAAAAGCGGCCAAGCTAATTGCACCAAGGCCAAATACTGCTGCAAGATAGAAGACAGGCTTTATGCTTTTGCCCTGAGTTAAGCTCAGGGCTTGGGAAATGCCACTTAGCACTAAAGGAGTTATCATGGCAACTATCAAGGATATGCGGCCGATAGTTTCTAATCCGCCTTTACCCAAGATGGGAACAAACATTAAGAAGGCGATAAGAAAAAGTATCACTCCAATAATACCTAGATAGTCAGTTGATTTACCGCTGAGGTGCTCTATGAGAAATTGAATTACTAGCCAAGCGAAGATGATAAACACAAGTAGCAGCCCACCTACCCAGGTGAGAAGGTAAATGCCGAGAAATATGCCAGCAAGCAGGGTGTAGATTAGGGGCTTGGTAATAATCGCCCAGTTTCTGTTTACCAGGTGAGCAAATGACATTTTCCTTTCTTTAGCTTTTTTAACCGCTAGAATCAAAAACAGTATGGTTACTGTGGTAAATAAACTCTCAGCCACATGATGATCAGTGAAGCCGAGGAGAGAGCGATTTAAAAATTCGCCAGGCAAGATGGCAACCAGGGCGGCAGATAACACACCTACCCAGCGATTAAAGAGCTCTTTGCCAATGAAATAGATCGGAATAACTATCAGAGTACCCAGGATAGCAGGAGTGTAAGCACCAACGAGATCTATAATATGTTCACCCTGAACTTGATTCAGGGCTAAGCCAACAAGCCAGGCAATACCAGCCACAAGCCAGGAAAAGAGAGGATACCAGGGCACTGTGGTGCCGTGGGGGTAAAAAGTATAGGGATCGAAGGAGATACGGTGAGGAAAATGGTGGAGCAAATTATCCACTAACCTCATGTGGTAGTAAGCATCAGTTTCTCTGAACCAGACTGAGCCATGGACGAAAACTTGGTCGTAAGGCAGAGCTATGCGTATATACAGGGAAATTCCAGCTATGACAAATAGCGCTATGAGAGTTATAACTGTTGGTGAGAGGCGCCTTCTATTATTCTGGCTATGCATATTTGCTATAGATGATTAGGACTATCTGCTCAACAGCCCTATTATATCCTAAAAGAAAATCAAAACTTAAAATGCAAAAAGCAAAATGCAAAAATAATCTTTGATTTTTGATTTATTTTAACCTGTCATTTTGACTTTTGATGTTTGGTTTTTGACTTTGGTAGTTGCCTGATTTATCAGGCGGGAAAGCCCAATAAATTGGGCAACTGCTCAGGGTGACATAAGGGTAACTGTGTAGTTACTATTATTCATTGAGAATTTGGATTTCTCCTTTTAGGTGATATAATTTACAGCCAGTATGAAAAAAGAGCTAATGCAAATCTTAACTTGCCCGATGTGTAAAGGGAACTTAGAGCTTACTGTTGATGAAGAGAGGGAGAATGAAATTGTCTCTGGCTCTTTGTATTGCCCTAAGTGCCAACATTCCTACCCCATTGTGGATACTATTCCCAACCTGCTGCCCCTAGATTTGCGGGAGGGAAGGAGTTAAGGCCTGTAAGCTACCCCGGTTGTGGGGGATTCCCATACCTCTACGGATGCTAGGGTTACCGCCAAGTCCGAAAAGTGAGGCTGAAGTTCCTTATATATAGAAGCAGCGAGGTTCTCACAGGAGGGCTCAATTTGGTCAAAGGGGGGCACTTCATTGAGATAAGCATGGTCAAAGCGGGCGAGAATCTCTCTCAAGTAGTACTTCAATTGGGCAAAATCGTAAACCATGCCGGAGTTATTGATTTTCTCTCCCTCCACACGAGCGATCACCTTATAACGGTGACCGTGTAAATTCTCGCACTTACCCTGGTAATTCCTGAGACGATGAGCAGCATCAAAGTGCTCTTCTATGAATAGTTGATACATTTGGAATCTCCCGATGCCACTTTTCCACTTTTTTATGCCCTTCGACAGCAGTGGCTAGCTCAGCGATGCTTTTGCTTAGTTGTGGATGAACAAATATTGGGGCGATCTCAGCTAGAGGTACAAGCACAAAGGCTCTCTCAGTTATACGAGGGTGGGGAATAACTAAATCCTGGGTGTTGATGATTTGGTCATCATAGAAAAGTATGTCAATATCTATGGGGCGGGGTGAATTAGGGGAGCTGGGTACCCTACCCATTTTGTTTTCGATGGTTTTGGCTAGATGCAAAAGTTTCTCCGGACTCAAATTGGTGCTAATTTGGCATACGAGGTTGAGAAAGAGCGGCTGCTCTTTGTAACCTACCGGCTCAGTTTCGTAGATAGATGAAATTTTCTCCAGCTTTACCTTTTTGGAAAGTAGTGTTAAAGCTCGAGTCAAATTCTTCCGCCGTTCTCCCAAATTCGAGCCAAAACAAAGATAAACGGTCGCCATTATCTTTGCCTACAATCTTCTTACGATGGCATCGCTCATCCTAGAGACGCGTGCCATCTCTTTGACATCGTGCACGCGCACAATATCGGCACCTTTAGCAATGCCTATAGCAATTGTGGCTGCTGTCCCTTCCAGACGACGTCCTCGGCAGGGAACAAACTTAACCCTTTCCTGGCGCTGCTGGGGAGTCAGTTCAAGCACCCAGCCTATTACTGATTTCCGCGAGCTACCCAGAAGGATAGGCCTATTTAGAATCTTAAGTCTTTCTAGGTGTCGTAGAATCTCTAGATTCTGCTCCTGTGTCTTGCCAAAGCCGATTCCCGGGTCAATGATGATGTTTTCCCAAGGCATGCCGGCGTCCAAAGCTTGCTTAATAGCTCTTTGCAGATCGTTAATGACAGTAGCTATAATGTCCTGACGTCCCTCGCCAGATAAGGGGTGTTGAGGTGAGGGCCTCCTTTCCCTTGAATCGCGCTGGTTGCTCATCAAGACAATCGGCACCTTTCTTTGGGCAGCCAATTCAGCCAATTTTGGCTCGCGCTTCAGTCCCCAGATATCGTTTATCATGTTGGCTCCGGCGTCCAAAGCCCGTTGCGCTAGCTCCAGCTTATAAGTATCCACACTCAGAGGCAATGACATTTCCCGGCTCAGTTTTTCTAAAACTGGAATGACGCGCTCCAGTTCTTCGTCAATAGGGATTGGTTTAGAGTCTGGACGTGTAGATTCGCCACCGACATCTATTATGTCCGCCCCTTCATCAGCCATGCGTTTTGCTTTAGCTATCGCTGCTTCAATACTTTTTAGGCCATCGCCAGAGAAGGAATCGGGAGAAAGATTGATAATGCCCATAATATACGTTCGTTTGCCCCAATAAAATATACTCTTACCGCATTGCGTAGAGCCCAAGGATTTCAATCTATTGTCATGAAGCGGTATATATTCCGCCATTATTCCATCCACTTACTATGATATTTTACCCTCTTAGGACTTTTTCCCCTCATCCTGAATCCCCTGAATCAAGTTCAGGGTCAGGACAAACAATTTAGGAGCATTAAAAGCTAAAGAAAATTCCTTAATTCGCCTTTCCGCCAATTTTACATACTCCTCTTTTATCTCGTATCCAACATAGTGGCGTCGCGTTTTTATCGCTGCAATGGCAGCCTGTCCACTTCCTATAAAAGGGTCTAAAACAATTTCTCCCTCAAAGGTATAAAGTTGAATTAGTCTATAAGGCAATTCCACTGGAAATGGTGCCGGATGTCCAACTTTTGTTGCTGGCTCTGCGGAAGCGGTTGAAGGACTACCACTTGAGGCTTTATTCCAGATGATTTCACCCCTCATCAAAAATCCTAAATCAAGCATATCTTCCACAATAAAGGCATGGAGCGGGATATATGGCTTTCTTCCTAGATTAGCGATATTAATACATGCTCTTCCACCTGGCACAAGAACTCTTCTAACCTCGCTCCATACCCTTTTCAGAAATTCTCTATACTCATGTAAAGTGATATTCTCATCATACTCCTTTCCTACGTTGTAAGGCGGAGAAGTAACCATCAGATGAACACTATTATCAGGTAGTTCTGCCATTTTTTCACTTGATTTGCAAAAGATTCCATTCAGAAATTCAGAGGGGATAGGATTCTCTACATAGTTAATAGACTCTTCCTTGGGTAATCCCTCATATAATCTGCTGGCATAAAACGCGGTGGAATCGTGGTTAATTCTTCCCGGAGAACCAAAAGCACTTGTCTTGGTACCCATTTTCCTCCGATTAAATGCCATTTCAATCCCCCCGCCACAGGTCAACCCATCTTTTATAGGGATTGAAATCGCTCTATTGATTATAGCAGGAAAAGCGATTAAAATAGCAGGCTAAGTAACTAACACAAGGAGAGGAAATGGAAATTGAGGAAAAGCTAGCTGAATTAAATAAACTTAGAGAGGAGGCTAAGGCAGGTGGTGGTCCTAAGCGCATTGAGGCACAACATGCCAAAGGGAAACTAACTGCCAGGGAAAGAATCGCTCTTCTCTTTGATCCCGGAACCTTCCAGGAAATCGACCCCTTTGTTATCCATCGTTGCACCGACTTCGGAATGGCGGAGACACGCTTTCTTGGCGATTCGGTGGTTACTGGTTATGGCAAGGTCAACAACCGACTTACCTTTGCCTTTTCTCAGGATTTCACTGTTCTTGGTGGCTCGCTGTCAGAGGTAGCTTCCCAGAAGATTTGCCAAGTAATGGATTTATCCGCCATGAATGGTGCTCCTTTTGTGGGCATACTTGACTCGGGTGGGGCACGCATTCAAGAAGGTGCTGATAGCCTCACCGCTTATGGAAATATCTTTACCCACAATACCCTATATTCGGGGACGGTGCCTCAAATTTCGGTGATAGTGGGACCTACCGCCGGGGGCGCTGTCTATTCCCCAGCCATTACTGACTTTGTCTTTATGGTTAAAGGTATAGGACAGAGTTATATCACTGGGTCTGAAGTAGTTAAATCGGTAACTGGTGAGGAGGTGACCTTAGAGGAATTGGGTGGGGCTTTAGTCAATGCCACCAAGAGTGGGAATGCTCATTTCGCTCTTGATAGTGAAGAAGAATGCTTTAGGTTGGTGCGTAAATTGCTTGGTTTCCTTCCTCAGAGTTATAAAGAAACACCATCAGTAATCAACACTGGCGATGACCCAAACCGCATTAGTGAGGAATTGCTTCATATTGTCCCTCTAGAACATACCAAACCATACAATATGAGGCAAATCATAACCAAAGTGGTGGATAATGGTGATTTCCTTGAAGTTCATGGAAGGTTTGCTCGTAACTTTGTTGTTGGCTTTGCCCGGCTAGGAGGGCGAAGCATAGGTATCTTAGCTAATCAACCCATGCATTTAGCTGGTGTTTTAGATATAGATGCCTCTGATAAAGCCGCCAGGTTTGTGCGCACCTGTGACTGTTTTAATATCCCCTTGGTCACTTTCGTTGACGTCCCCGGTTATATGCCGGGAACAGATCAGGAATTCAGAGGTATTATCAGACACGGGGCCAAACTCCTTTTTGCTTACTCAGAGGCTACTGTGCCCAAGGTGAGCATAATTACCCGTAAGGCATATGGGGGAGCTTATGTGGCTATGAGCAGTAAGAGTTTAAGAGGAGATATTTGTTATGCCTGGCCCACGGCAGAGATTGCTGTGATGGGTCCTGAGGGGGCGGTTAACATTGTCTTTCGCAATGAGATAAGTAAATCGGAAAATCCTGCCGAGACTAGACAGCGACTGATTCAGGGATATAGAGATAAATTTGCCAATCCCTATGTGGCGGCAGCGAGAGGTTATATTGATGATGTAATTGACCCCAGAACAACACGCTCTAAAGTGATTAGAGCTCTGGAGATGCTCCAGGGAAAAGAAGTTAAAAACCCTCCTAAGAAGCATGGCAACATTCCCCTATAGAAAAGGAAGTGCTAATGAGAAGAATTGAATGCCCAAAAGATTGAAACGAGCGAAAATAGTTGACAGGATGTTATAGCATGAGTTTAACCAACAATAGAAATCCACTGAAAATCACTGACCTTACCTTTAGAGACGGGCACCAATCCCTGCTAGCTACACGAGTGCGAACTGAGGACTTGAGTGCTATTGCCCCAGAGATGGATAAGGCTGGCTTTTGGTCCATGGAGGTATGGGGCGGAGCTACTTTTGACGTCATGACTCGATTTCTAAATGAAGATCCTTGGGAGAGAATCCGCATACTGAAGAGGTTGATGCATTACACTCCGCTTCAAATGCTACTTCGGGGTCAAAATCTGGTGGGCTACCGTAATTACGCTGATGACGTGGTCACCGCCTTTATCCACCATGCTGCTGATTGTGGCATTGATATCTTCCGCGTCTTTGACGCTGTCAATGATGAACGTAACTTTGAAACCGCTTTCAAAGTTATTAAAAACTGTGGCAAGCATGTTCAGGGAGCATTGTGTTATTCACTTACTGAACCAAAACTAGGTGGACCCATTTACAATATTGATTATTATGTTAAGAAAGCCCTCCTAATTCAGGATATGGGGGCGGATAGCTTGTGCATTAAAGATATGGCTGGACTTATAGCTCCAGATGACGCCTACAGCTTGGTCACGGCGCTGAAGAAGGCTCTGAAGATACCCGTTGATCTTCATAGCCATTTCACCAGTGGAATGGCATGCATGAGTTACTTGAAGGCTATTGAAGCTGGGGTAGATATCATTGATACCTGCATTGCTCCCTTCGCCTTACGGACTGCTCACCCTGCGATAGAGCCAATTGTGGTAGCCTTCCAGAGAACCTCCCGAGATACTGGGCTCGACTTGGAATTTCTCCTCAAGTTAGATGAATATTTTGAATCCATAGCTCCTAAGTACCGTGAATTCTGGGATAACACCAAGATGTCAGTAATAGATAGCGGGGTACTGGGACATCATATCCCTGGCGGTATGTTTACTAATATGGTAGCACAGCTAAAAGAAGCTAATGCCCTTGACCGCTTGCCTGAGGTATATGCCGAACTACCCAAGACTCGTAAAGAGCTGGGTTATCCACCTTTGGTTACCCCCACCAGCCAAATCGTAGGGGCCCAGGCTGTTCAGAATGTTCTTTTTGGCAGATATAAGATGATTTCCCAAGAGGTGAAAGATTATGTTTATGGTCTCTATGGTAAGCCACCAGTTTCCATTGATACTGAGGTGCAGAAAATAGTTCTTAAAGGCTACGAGCGCGGTGATAAACCTATCACCTGTCGAGCCGCCGATATTTTACCGCCTGAGTTGGATAAGGCAAGGGAGGCGACTAAAAACATTGCCCGAGATATTGGTGATGTCCTTATTTATGCTCTTTATCCTACTACTGGAATGAAGTTCCTCAGGTGGAAATATGCCCAGGAAGCACCTCCCGTCCCTCGCCAGATGAGGGGTAGGGTGGATGAGGCCCTCCCTTTAAAACCAGCAACAAAAGAAGAGACTGCGCCTGCCACTGAAAAGGTAAAAGTAGCTGAAGGTGAAACAAAGTTGACGGCGCCAATGCCAGGCTTGATAATTGGCATTTCCGTAAAGGAAGGGGATTATGTTGACGCTGGTGCCCCGGTCGCTATTCTGGAAGCTATGAAAATGCAAAACATTCTCTCTGCTCCTGAAAGTGGCAAAATTAAAGCTATAAGATTCAAGCCCGGTGATAATGTAAAAGCAGGAGATGTGATAGCGATAATCGCTTAGTTGTGAATGGGTAAGACGCTGGCAGAAAAGATTCTAAGCCTTAAATCTCAGAGTGATGTTCGAGCTGGTGATATCGTAATTGCTCCTGTGGATTTAGTCTTTGTCCAGGATACCACTGGACCTTTGACCATAAGGCAGTTCCAGGAAAGTGGTTTTGGAGTTTTAGCTGAGTCGCAGAAGACAGCAGTATTTCTTGACCACGCCGCCCCCAGCCCGAGTCAGCATCTTTCCAATGACCATGCCTTTTTGCGTCAGTTTGCTAAGGAAACAGGCAGCGCCCTTTTTGAGGTTGGTAGCGGAATATGTCACCAGTTGGTAGCAGAGCATTTTGCTAATCCCGGGGATATCATTGTCGGAGCAGATTCTCATACCGTCACCGCTGGTGCTTTAGGAGCTTTTGCTACTGGTATGGGATCCAGTGATGTTGCTGTAATTCTGGCACTAGGTAAAACCTGGTTCCGTGTTCCGGAAAGTTTTTTAATTGATCTCGGGGGGACTTTTCCTGAAGGGGTCTATGCTAAGGACCTGATTTTGTACCTTATAGGGCAAATTGGTGCTGATGGTGCTACTTACAAAGCTCTGGAATTTGGTGGTGAAGCTTTATCCCAAATGACTATGTCACAGCGTCTAACTATAGCCAATATGGCAGTAGAGACTGGAGCTAAAGTTGGCTTGTTTCCCAGTGATGAAATCACTCACAATTTTTTAACAGCGCAAGGACGGGGCGATGGCTATAAACCATTATATACTAATGCCAAGGCAGTTTATGAACAAGTAATATCGGTTAACCTTAATGAGCTTGAACCAATGCTCTCCTACCCTGATGCTGTGGATAGAGTCTTTGCCGTAAGCAAAGCGAGAGGAATTCGAATTCATCAAGTGTTTATCGGTACCTGCACGAACGGACGGCTGGAGGACTTAGCCATAGCTAGTAGTATTCTTGAGGGCAAGAAGAGGCATCTTGATACCAGATTGCTGATTGCGCCGGCTTCAAGACAAGTGCTGGCACAAGCAATCGAGAAAGGCTATATTGGAGCTTTAATTGACTCAGGGGCGGTTATTTTGCCACCGGGTTGTGCCGCTTGTCTTGGTCTTCACCAGGGGATACCAGGAGATGGTGAAGTTTGCCTTTCTACAGCTAATCGTAACTTCAAGGGGAGGATGGGCAATCCTAATGCTATGATATACTTGGCTAGTCCAGCTACTGCTGCTGCCTCAGCCTTGAGGGGAGAAATTACTGACCCCAGGGAGGTTTAGTGTCATTGCGAGCGAAGCAAAGCAATCTCAAAGGCAAAGCTATTAAATTGGGTAACAATATCTCTACGGATGACATAATTCCTGGCAGATTTGCTCACCTGAGGAGCAACCTGCCCGAATTAGCCAAGCATATTTTGGAGGATGTCGCTCCCAGTTTTTGTGCAAGAGTTGAGCCAGGTGATTTTCTCGTGGCAGGGAGAAATTTTGGTCTTGGTTCTAGCCGAGAACACGCTCCTCTAGTCATCAAAATGTCAGGAATAAGTGCCGTTTTAGCTAAGTCGGTAGCTCGCATCTTTTTCCGCAACGCTATAAATCAAGGTATGCCTGTCCTGCTCTGTGATACTGATAAAATTGCTGACGGAGACGAACTAGAGATAAATTTGAGTGATGGTCTGATTACCAATTTGACCTCACGTCCCTTGCCAAATAAGGTGGGAAGTGGGGAGGGCCTCCTTTCCTCCGGTGCCAGACTTCGCTCAAGCAAAACACCATCGTTTATGCTTGCTATTCTTGAAGAAGGCGGGCTCATCCCTTATATACGAAAGCATAAAGATTTCATTATTAGATGTTCGTCTGAACCCTATTGAAATATGATACTATATATGGTATCATATACTATGATTATGAATGAGCGAGCTTGATAAACTAGTAGAGAAATTCCTAAGAAAGCCGCCGGAGGTTTCGTTCCAGGATGTGGCTAAGGTATTAGGGGCATTTGGCTATGAATAGCACTCTTCTGCGGGAGGCAGCCATCGATTTTTTGCCAAGCCGGGTCATCGAGGCAAAACTATTCCGACAGTAAAAGGGCGGAATGTGAAAAGACGCTATGTGAGCATGATTGTCGATAATTTGGAATTGGAGGAATGGCATGAGAAACGACATGGAGCGTAAAGACTTAAAATTCTACTTAAACTTGCGTTACCCCATTACTATACATCCTGACCCTGATGGTGGTTATGTAGCTGAGATTGAGGAATTACCTGGATGCATGACCCAAGCTGAGACCATTGACGAGGCTTTTAAAGCTATTGAGGATGCCCGGCAGGTATGGATCAATGGAACTCACGAAATGGGTCAGGATATTCCTCTACCTAGAGATATGGAAGAGTATAGTGGGAAGTTTATGGTGCGGATTCCACGAAGTCTTCATCGGACTCTGGCTCATGCTGCAAAGCAAGAGGGAGTGAGCTTAAATCAATATATCGGTAGCCTACTGGCGGCAGGAGTTCAGAGAGGTGTTACTCTTTCTCAAATCCAGTCTGTTTCTCAGCCGCAGATTGGCGTGCGATGATTGATGGTGTAATTATGCAAAGTTGCTCATCACCTAATTGCCTATTGAGCCTTTAAGGAGACACCGAACATGAAAAACAATAAGAGGTTTACTGAGCTTATATGGGCTGGGAAATACGACAAGGCGGAGCTGGAAGGGAAAGCCCCTATAGAAAGAATTGGTGTCCCCTTTCAAACAGTTGAGACAGTAAATGAGCCCAGGCTTAAGGGTGGATTAGCCAAACCCTTGCTTGGCGAAGAGGAGTGGCCAGAAAATTACCCAAAAGACTGGAAGAACCTTCTTATCTGGGGCGATAACAAACTCGTGATGAGTTCGCTCCTAAAGCAGGGTTGGGCAGGCAAGATAAATCTTATTTATATTGACCCTCCCTTTTTCACCGGGGCAGATTTCTCTATTAGAACCAAGGTTGGAGACGAGCCGGTCGAAAAAGAGCCCTCTATAATTGAAGAACGGGCTTACAGTGATATATGGAGCGGTGGCATCGCCTCCTATCTCAAATATATGTATGACAGGCTGGTCTTGATGAGGGAGCTATTGGCTGAGAATGGAAGCATCTATGTTCATCTTGATTGGCATGTGGGACACTATGTAAAAGTCATGATGGACCAACCGGATGTGTTCGGTTATGAAAATTTCAGGAACATGATGGTATGGTTTTATGGAGGGAGGGGAGCAAAGGCGATATCAGGCCAGTTTCCGCGTAATTATGATATTGTACTCCTATACTTGAAGACCTCGTCCTCGACTTTCAATAGGGTGTATAAAACGCTCAAAGTGCCACTGTCACAAGCAAGCAGGTACGGATTCAAACAGGACGAAAAGGGAAGATGGTTCAAAACAGCACCAAGGGGCGACTACACCGATGAAAGCATAGAGCAACTCAAGAAAGAAGATAGAGTTTATATCACGAGAGACGGCAATATCAGGATAAAGTATTTTCTGGAAGAAGAAAGCGGTTTCGTTCTCGAGAGGAAGCTTATTGGAGATGTGTGGGATGACGTACCAGATATGATGCATGCTCCAAAAGAAGAGCGTCTGGACTTTGACACTCAAAAGCCCGAACCTCTTTTAGAGCGCGTTATTCTCGCTTCTTCTAACCCCGGCGATATAGTAGCGGATTTCTTCTGTGGTTCAGGCACAACAGGGGTGGTTGCTGAAAAGCTAGGCAGGCGCTGGATAATGTGTGATTTGTCCAAGTTTGCTATCCACACCACCAGAAAGAGACTCCTCAATATTCATAACTCCAAGGACTTGCTGAGTGAAGAGGAAGGTAAACTCTATGGCAAGCTAGCCAGACCTTTTGAGGTCTGGAATATAGGAAGCTATGAGACAGTCTATTGGCAGGAGAAGCAGGAGGAATATCTTGCCTTTATGCTCAAGCTCTATCAGGCACAGCCTTTAAGGGACTTTAGATATCTCCACGGCAGAAGAGCCGATAGAGCGGTTCACATTGGTCCCCTAAATGCCCCAGTTACAATGGAGGAGGTAGAAAGGGTTGTTTTTGAATGCCGGGCAAACAAATTTAATAAAGCTGATGCCCTTGGCTGGGACTGGGCTTATGAGGTAAATGATTTAGCCAAAGCCCTGGCAAAGAGAAATGGCGTCGACTTAAGGCTTATCCAAATTCCCTCGGTAAATGAGCTTAAATCAGCCCTTGTGGGCTTTGACCTGAAGCTACTGCAAATCCCCGATCAGGTTGTGGAGAGGCAGCTTCTTCCCCATATAAAGTTCTCTGAGGTAGCTTATCTTGAGCTTGAGCCCAAAGTTAATGGTCACGAGCTTACATTGGAGATTACAGATTTTCAAGTTCCTCCTTCTCCGGAGCTATCTGAAATAGCTGCTAAGATAAAATCCTCCTTTGACTTGATAGATTACTGGGCGGTTGACTGGGATTATAAGGGCGATACTTTCCATAATGGTTGGCAGTCTTATCGAACAAAGAAAAATAGGAAGATTGACCTGGAAGCTAAACATAGTTATAGCGAAGGCGGCGAATATCAAATAATGGTCAAGGTTGTGGATGTGTTCGGGAACGACAGCAATAAAGTGTTAAAATTAGAAATTGGGGAGTAAATTATGATTATGAGAGGAAAAGAATTGATTAAGCAAATTCAAGAAATAAGAAGCTCAAAAGTGATAGCTTATATTACAGGGGATAGGCAACCAATTGGTTCAATAATAGCTGAAGACGCAGTGAGACCTCTCTACGACCATCTACTTTCTACTGGGAAGAAGGGGAAGATAGATTTACTTCTCTACAGTAGAGGAGGTGACGTAAGTGTTCCATGGCGCATAGTTTCTATGTTTAGAGAGTTTTGTGATGAATTCTCGATTTTGGTGCCTTACAAGGCTCATAGCGCTGCCACCTTAATATCTTTAGGGGCAGATAAAGTAATTATGGGGAAGAAAGCAGAATTGAGTCCAATAGACCCTACGCTGAGAAGGATGGCTGCAGGTGAGATAACAGGTCCACCACAAGAAATTAGTGTTGAAGATGTTAATTCGTATATTTCTTTTGTAAGAGAAAGAGCAAATATTAATGATCAATCAGCATTAGCACAGATGACTGCTATTCTTGCTAATAATCTTGCCCCACTCACTCTTGGAAGTGTAAATCGGCAGAATTCACATATCAGGTTAGTTGCTCGAAAACTTTTAACTTCACGAAAGGAGAAACTTGATGAGGCAAAGATAAACTCAATTATAGAAACACTGACCGAAAAAATTTACTCTCATGGTCATGCGATAGGTAGGAAAGAGGCGCAGGAAATCGGATTACCAATTGAAATGCCCGAAGAACCAGTGGAGACTACTCTATGGAACCTTTACTTAAAATACGAGGAATTTCTAAAGTTTGATGAGCCACTAGATCCACTAGTTGCGTTGATAGGGAAAGAGGAAGAACATTTAGAGAAAATTCCTATCGCTCTCATAGAAAGCGAAAATAAAATGCATATATTCACTACGAGAATTGATTTTAAAAGAAAAAGGCAAGTGCCAGCTAATCCGCAAATTAACCTTAATCTGGGATTAAATTTACCACCCAATATTAAACCTGAGGAAATTCCTCAGCAGGTGCAACAAATTATACAGCAAATGATCAATCAGATTGCCCAGAATGCTCAACGACTTGTTCAGCAAGAAATTATAAGGCAGTCTCCAGAAGTTGGTGTAGATATAAGGGTATATGGTGGTAAATGGGAAGTAATGTAAAGAGGAGATTAAGTCATGAAAGAAGCAGAGACAAAAATTAATGTTAGTCTTAGAATCATACCGTTTGGGCATGCATCAATTGAAATGAGGGGCCATGAAGAGGAAAAGGAAATAAGGGAAAAGGAAGCCCCAGTATATCTTGAGCCAAAAACAACTAACCCACAGTTGATTGAAATTACCTTTGGGGGAGAGAATTATGTAGTGCCCAAGACCACGGGTGGGTTTCTATGATACCAACGGATATTCTCCATCCTGACCAAAGAAAGCCGAGTAAAGCTTATTTAGTTGATGACTTAAGAAAGGCAGTCTTCGCTTGGAGGCAGCAAGGCTATCCCGGTGTAACAGACACTACTAGAAGGCTTCTCCAGTTCTGGTTTGATGAAGACCACATTGTGGAGGCTGAGCCATTTGAGTTCTGGTTCTGCCAAAGAGAGGCAGTAGAGAGCCTGATATACGTCTATGAGGTTTTAAAGAAGAGAGTCTTCATAGACCTCGCCAGGGAATTCGGCAAAGGACCAATGCGCAACTATGATCCTTCGTATGACCAATACCCTCTTTATGCTTTTAAGATGGCAACCGCCTCCGGTAAGACCTTTGTCATGGCTCTAACCATCGCTTGGTCATACTTTAATCATCATAAAGAAGACAAAGAGGATTACACTTCAAAATTTCTACTCATCTCCCCCAATGTCATAGTTTATGAGAGGCTCAAAAGGGACTTTGAAGGACGAAAGATTTTCGCTCAATACCCGTTCGTTCCTCCAGAATGGGAATGCGGCTTCAACCTGAAGGTCATATTAAGGGAAGACCCCATAGGCGCAATTCCAGAGGATGTTCTATTCTTGACCAATATCCAGCAGCTTGAAGAAAGAAGGTATAGGCAGGAAGAAGAGGCTGCACAGTATGTTAGCGAAAAGCTAGTTCTGGAATACGTCGCCAGGCAAAAACTCACCGAGACAAACAGGATAAGGGAAGTCTTAACCTCTTGCCCGAATGTGATGATTCTAAAGGACGAAGCCCACCACATATACAACGTCGAGAAGGCGTGGAAAAAGATACTTCTGGACCTTCATAGGAACCTAGAGGCATCGGCCGGTAAAGGCATTAATATGGAGCTTGATTTCTCGGCTACTCCCAAGACAGAAACAGGTGCCCTCTTCCCCTGGATAATCGAAGACTTTACCCTCAAGGAAGCTATTGAGATGGATATCGTTAAAAGACCTCTTAAGGGAACTGTTAGAAAAGCGAGGGAGACTGCCTCTGACAAAGCGCATGAAAGGTATATGGCTTGGATTGATGCCGGAGTTAGAAGGTGGAGAGAATATAAAAGGGCACTAAAACCATTATCTAAAAAACCTGTATTATTCCTTCAGTGCCCCAAAAATGAGGAAGCAGATGAAATATCCGACTATCTCAATTCCGTTTCCGACTTGAAAGGCAAGGTATTGCTAATACATACAGATAGCACTGGGAATATCCAAAAGAAAGATCTGGGACGAGTGAGAGAAGTTGCGAAGTTGATTGATGAACCTGAAAAGATAACGCAGGATGCAGAATTGAAGGAGCTATTTCCTAATGGGGTGGAAGCGATTGTCAGCACAATGATGCTGAACGAAGGATGGGATGTAAGGAATGTAAATGTGATTGTGGGTTTGCGAGCTTATGGTTCAGAAAGAGAGGTTCTCCCGGAGCAGGTGATTGGAAGAGGCTTAAGGAAGATGTTCACCGCTGACATAGCCGACCCCAAGACCTCTGTAAACATACTTGAGGTCATAGGACCTCCAGCTTTGACCGAAATCCTCGACAAACTTGAGGTGGAGGAGGGTATCAAGATTGCTGAATTCGATACGTCTACGCCAGTAGACATGACAACCATCTTCGTGGATGAGACCAAACTTGATAGGGATATGGAGATACCAGTGTTATCTCCCAGGGTGAGGATTTGTCATCCATCCTACGAGCAGCTTCAATTAGACTCGGTGTCCCCAGGGAATGCGGAACTTGGGGATAAGGTGCTGAAAATGAAGTATATCGCCCAGGATATGCTAACCAATGTAGTGGTAGTCGAAAGGGAATGGAATCTTCCCGTCCCCCAGGATACAAGGTCGGTAATTGCCTATTATACCCAGAAAGTTCTTAAAGAATTGCATCTCCCCACTACTACAAATTTTCCTCTCTTCTACCCTCTAGTTAAGGACTATGTCGAGCATAGGTTGTTCACCGAGGAAGTATCTCTTGATGACCCTCGTGTTCTCTACGCCGTCAGCGAACCTCAAGTAGAGGAACTTATCCTAGACTCCTTCACAAAATCATTTCGAGAATTAACCTTCAAGGAAGAGGAGCCAAAGCAGGAAAAGGCAATACCCTTAAAGGACACCAATCCTTTCGTCTGGACGAGACCTGTTTATCCCGCCAATAAGTGCATCTTCAATTATATCCCTTGCGTTAATGACCTTGAGGTTCGATTTGCTAGCTTTCTTGACCGTGCCGAGGATGTGGAAGCCTTCACCAAAAACGAGAAGCTAGGTTTCTTTATGGAGTATATTTCCTCAGAAGGAGGCTTAAAGAACTACAGACCAGATTTTGTTGCTAAGACCACGAGTGGGAAATTCTATATCTTGGAGACCAAGGGGGAGGTGGATATTAATGTGCCCAGGAAGGACGAAAGGGCAAAAACATGGTGTCAGGATGTTTTGCAGATTACAGGGCAGAGGTGGCACTATGCCAAGATAGCTCAACGGGTTTTTGAAGAGCACTATTATAATTCGCTTTATGAACTCCTGTTAGCAGTGAATATTTGAAATAGACTTGGAGCAAAGACTATATGCATAAGGTAACTTTTATTCCTGGGGATGGTATCGGTCCCGAGGTAGCCGAGGCAG
>Ga0210051_1002726_pt1 | contig 17731 bp, 13 predicted proteins | sample CryGey092014_all_FD_185464 | JGI IMG/M metagenome (GOLD analysis project Ga0210051, IMG submission 185464) | Groundwater microbial communities from aquifer - Crystal Geyser CG23_combo_of_CG06-09_8/20/14_all (SPAdes) (version 2) | ecosystem: Environmental > Aquatic > Deep subsurface > Groundwater... | reverse complement strand
TCTCTCTCTCTCTCGGATTGTGGTTGTTAGTTAGTTTCATAGCATGGCTACTGATTACGGATTCATACGGATATACGGATTAATGTTTCATATCCGTATATCTGTAAATTATCTGTATTCTGCAGCTTTTTGTTTATATTTTTATTATACAAAATTAAACGCGCGGGAACAATGTTTCCGGCATTTTGTTTAATTCAATGGATTTTAAAATCTTTTCCGAAGCTTGCGGTAAAAAAGGTTTTAACATTAAAGCGATATTCTGAAGTCCTAAAACAAGTTCCACTAAAATTTCTTTCGCCTTTTTTTCATCCGTTTTTATAAGTTTAAAGGGTTCTGTTTTTTGAATATGTAAATCCAATTCGGAAATTTTTTCCCAAATCAAATCCATCGCCTTATTTAATCCAAAATTATCCATTAGATTTTTAAAATCATTTGGTAATTCATAATTCTTAATTCTTAATTCTTTATTATCCAAATATTGTTCACTCATTTTCATTATTCTCGCCGTTAAATTTCCCAAGCCGTTCGCCAAATTGGCGTTATACGCTTCTTTGAATTTTTCCTCTGTAATATCGCCGTCTTCAAAAGGCGTAATTTCACGCAATAAATAATAACGTGTCGCATCTACGCCGTATTTTTCCGCCAAATAAAACGGGTCAATGACATTGCCAAGAGTCTTGGACATTCTTTTACCGTTAGAAAGAATAAAGCCGTGAACAAAAATAGTTTTAGGCAACAGCAATTTTGCCGACATCAGCATCGCCGGCCAAATCAAAGCATGGAAGCGCAAAATATCCTTACCAATAATATGCAAATCAGCCGGCCAGAATTTTTTTAAATTGTCTTCATTATTAGAACCATAACCGAGCGCGGAAATATAATTGGCAAGCGCGTCGCACCAAACATACATCAACTGCGATTCGTCATCCGGCACCGGCACTCCCCAATCGGATAATTTTTCTTTAGGCCGGGAAAAACTTATATCCCCCACTCCTTCTTTTATCATTCCCAATATTTCATTTTTTCTACTTTCCGGTAAAATTTTCAATTCACCCGATTCTATTTTATTTTTTATCTCATCAACATAACGGGAAAGTTTAAAAAAATAATTTTCTTCTTCTATTTTTTCCGGCTCTTTAAAATGATAAGGGCACTTGCCGTCAATTAAATCTTTTTCCGTCACATAAGCCTCGCAACCCACGCAATAATATCCGCTGTATTTTCCCTTATATATATCTCCCGCTTCAACAAGTTTTTTCCAAAGCAATTGCGCGCCGGGCCAATGACGTTCGCGGTCGGAAGTGCGGATAAAATTATTATTAGAAATATCCAGTTTCTTTGTTAATTCCGCAAATTTCCCGCTATTTTCATTGACAAAATCTTTCACGCTTTTACCGGCATCCTGACTGGAGCGGATGATTTTTATTCCGTGCTCGTCAACACCGGTCAAAAAATAAACATCTTTATCAGTAATTCTTTGATAACGGGCAATGGCGTCGGCTTGAACTTTTTCCAAGGCGTGACCCAAGTGCGGGACAGAATTCACATAATCAATGGCAGTTGTAATATAAAATTTATCTTTCATTAGATTTAATTATATAAAAATTAGCGTTGTTTTACAATTTTTAGAGACAATATGCGACAAAGCAAGAGAAAAGATTTTTCTTCAACCCGCTCACGCCGAACACTCAAAACATTGAGTGCCCGGCTGCGCTTCCGTTTAGGTTTCAGAAAAATCTTTTCTCTTACTAAAAATATAATTTAAAATTTAAAACTTTTGCGGTGGATTGGAGTGCGGCCGAATTTGCGCAACGCCTTAATATGTTTTTTTGTGCCATAACCAACATTATTGATAAAATTATAGCGCGGATATTTTTTATGAAGCCGCTTCATTAACTTATCGCGATGGACTTTGGCGACAATGGAAGCCAAAGAAATTGCCGGAATTTTTTCGTCGCCCCTAATAATACATTTAACGTTTAACAATTTACAATTAACTTTATTGAGATGCAAACCGCCGTCTAAATATATTTTATAATTGTTAAATGTTAATTGTTTATTGTTAATTGTGAGTGCTTTAACTGCGCGGGTGGCGGCTAAATTTGCCGCTTGAGAAACATTTATTTTATCAATAATTTTAGGCGACACATTGGCTATGGCATAAAACATTCTAACATTCTTGAGAATGTTAGAATATTGTTTTATCCATTTAAACCATTCTTCGCGATGTTTTGCTGAAAGTTTTTTTGAATCTTTTAGTTTAATTTTAAAGTTTGATTTTTGATATTTAGAATTTATTTGATATTTGATATTTGGAATTTGAAATTTCTGCGGCAGCAAAACTGCTGCCACAGTAACCGGTCCTGCCAACGCTCCCCGTCCAACCTCATCTATGCCGATAATAAACTCCGCACCTTTCCGCTCCGCGGAAAGGTGCGAGATAAATTTTTGACTTAATTTTCTTTTACGCATAATCTAATTATAATACCATTATGAAATTTGTTCACCTTCACACGCATAGCCATTATTCTCTGCTTGACGGTCTTGCTAAAATTGACGGCCTTATCAACCGAGCTAAGGAATTAGGAATGAAAGCGCTCGCCCTTACAGACCACGGCAATCTTTACGGCGCCGTTGAATTTTATCAAAAAGCCAAAAAAGCGGAAATCAAGCCAATTTTAGGAATTGAAACATATATCGCCCCCAAAAGCCGTTTTGAAAAAACCGCCGGCAAGAATGACGATAGGTATTTTCACCTCACTTTATTGGCAGAAAATAACGTCGGTTGGCAAAACATTCTTCAATTAGCAACTAAGGCGAACTTAGAAGGATTTTATTACAAACCAAGAGTGGATAAAGAACTTCTCCGCCAATATCATGAAGGCATTATTGCTTTATCGGGCTGTCCCAAGGGAGAAATACCGCAACTCATTATTAATAATAACCTTGAAGCGGCAGAAAAAACAGCTTTAGAATATGAAGAAATTTTCGGTAAAGGAAATTTTTTTCTGGAAATCGGACACCACCCCCATATTAAAGAAGTTGTTAAATCCCAAGAAGGCATAATTAAAATCCATGAAAAAACCGGCATCCCGCTTGTCGCCACTCAGGACATCCATTACCTCAAACCCGAAGACGCCGATTATCAAGACATTCTATTAGCGGTTCAAACCGGCAATAAAATAAATGACGAAGGACGGCTTTCAATAAAATCAGACGACTTTTCAATGTTTTCTTTAGAACAAGCGGAAGAATTTTTTTCCGCCTCGAGCGGAAAAGATTTTCCCGAAGCAATTATTAATACGGTAAAAATAGCCGAACGTTGCAATGTGGAACTGAATCTTAACCAAATTCTTTTGCCGTCTTTTCCATTGGAAAATGGCCTCTCCGCCGATGAAGAACTTGAAAAATTAATAAATGAAAAAACCCGCAACCGCTATCCAAAACCCGACGCAAAAATAACGGAACGAATTACTTATGAAATTGAAATTATTAAAAAAATGAAATTCGCCGATTACTTTTTAATCGTGCAAGATTTCGTTAATTGGGCAAAAAATCACGGCATTGCCGTAGGCCCGGGTAGAGGCTCGGCAGCCGGCAGCGTTGTTTCTTATATTCTGGGCATTACCGACATTGACCCTCTTAAATACGATTTGCTTTTTGAAAGATTCTTGAATCCTGAAAGAATTTCCATGCCGGATATTGATATTGATTTCGCGGACAAGCGACGCGATGAAATTTTGGCATACGTCAAACAAAAATACGGCGATGACAAAGTGGCGCAAATAATCACATTTGGAACAATGGCGGCAAGAGGAGCCGTTCGCGACAGCACGCGGGCGCTTGGATTTCCATATATTTTAGGCGACCAGATAGCCAAACTTATCCCCTTTGGGTTGGGCATAGAAGAAGCGCTGGAAACATCCCAAGAATTAAGAAATTTTTGCGAAATGAATCTCGACGCCAAAAAAATAATTAAAGCGGCAAAACATCTTGAAGGCGTAGCGCGACACGCTTCGGTCCACGCCTGCGGAGTCGTTATTAGTAAAGAACCCCTCACTAATTACGTTCCCTTGCAATACGCGCCGCAAACTACCGACGTTATCATCACTCAATTTGATATGAATAGCCTTGAAGCGATTGGGCTGTTAAAAATGGATTTTCTTGGATTAAAAAATCTGACGATTATTGAGGAAACAATTAAGCTCGTTAAAGAAATACGAGGTGAAAAAATAGAAATTTCCGAACTCCCGCTTAATGACAAAAAAACTTTTGAACTTTTACAAAAAGGTGAAACCTCTTCCGTATTCCAGCTTGAATCCGACGGTATGCGCCGATATTTAAAAGAATTAAAACCGACTGAATTTGAAGACATCATCGCTATGAACGCGCTTTACCGACCGGGACCGATTGAACTTATCCCGAGCTATATCAAAAGAAAACACAAAATTGAAGAAGTAAAATACCTTCACCCGAAACTTGAACCAATTCTAAAAAATACTTATGGCATCGGAATTTATCAGGAGCAGATGATGAGAATCGCCAGAGATTTGGCTGGCTTTAGCCTGGCGGAAGCGGACATATTGAGAAAAGCTATCGGCAAAAAAATAAAATTCCTGCTTGATATCCAAAAAGAAAAACTGATTGAGGGGATGAAAAAAAACAACATTGAACAAAAAATAGCTGAAGCTATTTGGGAACTTTTTCCTCCCTTCGCCAAATATGGTTTTAATAGAAGTCACGCCGCTTGCTATGCCTTAATCGGCTATCGCACCGCTTATTTGAAAGCCCATTATACTATTGAATTCACGACTTCCCTTTTTAACGCTGATTCCGGAGATGTAGAAAGAATTGCGTTTCTTATTAATGAAGCGAAAAAAATGAACGTTTCGGTGCTTCCGCCGGACATCAACGCCAGTTTTGTTGATTTCGCTCCGGAAGGAAAATCCGCCATTCGTTTCGGATTATTAAGCATTAAAAATGTCGGCGCCAATGTGGTTGAAGCGATTATTCAGGAAAGATTCAAAGCCGGTCCGTTTCAAAATTTTTCCGATTTTATAAACCGCGTTCTCCATAAAGATTTGAATAAAAAATCTCTGGAAAGCTTGATTAAGGCCGGCGTTTTTGATTCTCTTGGTTTTGAACGCGGCCAGCTTTTAGCGAACATAGACGAGATATTGTCATTCAGCCAAAATCTCAAAAAATCACAAACTTTGTCGCAAAACAGCCTTTTTGGCTCGGATTATTCTTCAAATGGCGTCTTGCAATTAAAACCCGCGACTTCCGCTTCAACTAAAGAAAAACTCCAATGGGAAAAAGAATTGGTTGGGCTTTATATTTCCGAACATCCTCTAAATAGGCACGAACGAAAACTACTAATGAATAAAGTAAAGCCGATTAAAGAATTAAAAACCATAAAAATTACTACGAATGGCGGATTGCACAGAATTGCCGGCGTTTTAACGAGTATTAAAAAAATAACCACCAAAACCGGTCAGCCGATGATTTTCGCCAAAATTGAAGACTTGAGCGACAATGTGGAAATTGTTGTTTTTAACGATACGCTTGTAAAAAATCCCGAACTCTGGCAAGAAAATAATGTTTTAATCGTTGAGGGCCGACTGTCGCAAAAAGACAACGAGCCGAAACTTATCGCCCAAAGCGCGGTGGAGTTATAAATTCAGCCCCGATGTGATATTATTATTTTAATTATGGATAATAAAAATCTTGAAAAAATACGCCATTCGCTTGCCCATTTAATGGCGATGGCGATTTTGGAAAAATTTCCAAACGCCAAATTAGGTATCGGGCCGACAATTGAAAACGGCTTTTATTATGATTTCGGAGGAATTTCTATTTCTCCCGAAGATTTGCCAAAACTGGAAAAAAGAATCCGCGAATTAATAAAGCAAAATTTAAAATTCAAAAAAGAAATTATTACTTCTACTGAAGCTAAAAAACTTTTCAAAAATCAACCCTACAAACTGGAACTTATAAAAGAAATACAAAAAACAAAAAAACCAATTTTAATTTACAAAACTTTCGGCAATAAATCCATAATTCATAATTCACAATTCATAATTCCATTTATTGATTTATGCGCCGGGCCGCATATTAAATCTACAAAAGAAATCAATCCCGACGCCTTTAAACTCACGAAAATCGCGGGCGCGTATTGGCAGCGCTCAGAAAAAAACCAAATGCTAACGCGCATTTACGGCGTGGCGTTTGAAACTAAAAAAGAATTAGAGGATTATCTGAAAAAAATGGAATTGGCGGAAAAATGCGACCACCGCAATATCGGCGAAAAACTCGGCTTATTTATGGTTGACGAACAAATCGGCAAAGGACTCCCCCTTTGGTTACCCAAGGGCTACGCCATCCGCAAAAAACTGGAAGATTATATTTATGAAATTGAAAAAGAAAACGGCTATCTGCATGTTCTCACTCCGCAAATCGCCAAAGAAGATTTATATAAAAAATCCGGCCACTTGGCGCATTATAAAGACGATATGTACGCGCCGATTACGATTGATAATGAAAAATATTATCTAAGACCGATGAATTGCCCGCATCATCATTCAATTTACAAACACGGCAAACGAAGCTACCGCGAACTGCCTTTAAGAATCGCGGAATTCGGCACTGTTTATCGTTATGAACGTTCTGGTGTGCTTTCCGGACTTATCCGAGTAAGAGGATTCACGCAAAACGACGCCCATATTTACGCCACCGAAGAAAATTTGGAAAAAGAAATTATTTCCATTTTAGATTTGCATAAAAAAGTTTTTGACGATTTTGGAATAAAAGATTATTGGTATCGCCTCTCTCTGCCGAATTTCAAGAACCCGCGCACCAAAACAAAGTTTGGTGCGGGGCACAGTAAGGAAAAAGAAATATGGAAACGCGGGGAAAATGTTCTCAAAAAATCCCTTCAAAATATGGGACATAAATTCGTTGAAGCAATCGGCGAAGCGACGTTTTATGGACCCAAAATAGACATTCAAATGAAAGATTTATACGGCAAAGAAGACACCATCGCCACTATTCAAGTTGATTATTATTCCGCTCCAAAATTCAATCTTTCTTATATTGCTCAAGACGGCAAAGAAAAACCGGCGATTGTCATCCACCGCGCGATTTTCGGTTCGTTTGACCGATTTTTTGCTTTTCTTATTGAAAAAACCTGCGGCGCTTTGCCTTTATGGTTGGCTCCCGTTCAAGTGAAAATTCTGGCAATCAGCGAAAAACAAAATGATTACGCTGAAAAAATTTTAAAAGAATTAAAAGATAACGGCATTGACGTTGAACTCGCTCCAAGCGATGAAACTTTGGGAAAACGCATCCGCGAAGCGGAAATGCAAAAAATTCCGTATATTTTGATTATCGGCGACAAAGAATCCCAAAATAATTCCGTTAATATCCGCCATTACAAACGCGGTCAAGAAGGCGAAATAAAAATTGAAAAACTTATTGAAAAAATAAAAAGAGAGGTTTTGGATAAAGTAATTTAAAATAAAAATGCCGTAAGGAAGTGGGTCTTTAACATCCTCATCGCAATTATATAGTTTGTTGATTTTCAAAACTATTCTTTCTACTTTTTCAGTATTCGGCATTTTTCCCACCTCCCTTTCTTTATTTAATTGATTTAATACTAAAAATAGGTTAGCATATTTATAAATTTATGTCAATCCCTTATAAACTTATCGTTATTCTCGGACCGACCGCAAGCGGAAAAAGCAATTTAGCCGTAAAAATCGCCCGTAAAATAGACGGCGAAATTATTTCCGCTGATTCGCGGCAAGTTTATAAAGGCCTTAATATCGGAAGCGGAAAAATCACAAAAAAAGAAATGCGCGGTATTCCTCACTATCTTTTAAATGTCGCTTCGCCGAAACGAACTTTTACGGTCACTCAATACCAAAAACTCGCCAAAAAAACGCTTATTAATATTATTAAACGCGACAAAATTCCGATTATTTGCGGAGGAACCGGATTATACATTGACGCCTTGATTTATGATTATCAATTTCCCCAAGTACCGCCTCAACCGAAATTACGAAAACAATTGGAGAAAAAATCCACCGAAAAACTTTTTGAACAGCTTAAAAAATTAGACCCCCGACGCGCCACCAATATTGATAAAAACAACCGTCGACGGCTGATTAGAGCGCTGGAGATTTGTATATCAACAGGAAAACCAACGCCATCGCTAAATGATATCCGCGTTAATCCGCTTCTATCTTTTGGAAATCCGCGTCAATCCGCTTCTATTTTAAAAATAGGAATAAAAAAATCCCCCGAAGAATTAAAATATTTAATTAAAAAACGGCTGATAAAACGCCTTAATGGAATAATTAAGGAAGTAAAAAATCTCCATTATAATCAAAAATTATCATGGCAACGGCTTGATGATTTGGGGCTTGAATACAGATACGTTTCGCGCTATTTACGCGGTTTGATAAATAAAAAGGAAATGGTTGAAAGTTTGGAAAAAGAAATTTATCGCTACGCCAAACGCCAAATGACATGGTTTAAAAAAGATGAAAAAATCCATTGGATTGATAATGACGGCGAAGCGCGAAAACTAACACAACAATTTTTAAAATAAAAAAGGAAGAAAACTAAATTTTATTTTCTCTTTTTATTTCGTCTATTTCTATTTCATTTGCGGCGCCTCTAAATATTTCCATTATATCCGACGGATAACCGTATTTTAATAAAATCCTTTCTTTTAATTCCAACATCATTGTCTGAAAAATTTTCTGCTTTGAGCTTCTTAGCCAATCTCCTCTTAATAATCGAATATCCTCAATATTTTTTAAATTTTCAAATTCTCTACTCAGGTATTCTTTTAGAATACTTTTAATTTGGTTTTTTAAATATTTTTTTTGTTTATCACCTATTTCCCCCGATTTTAAACGACTAATTTCATCTTGAATCAACCCAAAAATATTATCTATGGGTTTTTTAACCTCTTCACTTTCCTTTTTTTCTAATTCCGGTTTTGAAATTATTTTTTTCGCCTCTGTTGGAGGCTCATTAAAAAAATCGTCTATGTCTTTATTTGTAATTTCAAATAATTTTTTTTTAGACTCTTTTGCATCTATTTTTATCGCTCTTTTTTCTTTTTCCAATGGTTCTTCTATAGATTCTTCTGCCGCATAACCTCCTTTTGAGATACTTTCCGTAAAATCTTTTGATTCTTCTTCTTCTTCTGTCTTATGTTCTTTTACTACGATCTTAATTACTCCTTTTTTTCCCAAAACTCTCTTTTTCTTCATTAACAATATCGTTTTTAATTTCACGGATATCCTCAAAACCACACTCGGGGCACTTAGAAAATATCTCTTTACTTTCATATCCACAATTGCCGCACCTATAAATCACATCATCATCATTTTTAAATTTGTTTTCTCCAAACATTTCCATATCCTCTTTAATTTTTATTTTAATCTACTATATTAAAAAACGAATCTGCTTCTCTTTTGTGACAATATTAAGAAAGAAGCTTTGATTTCAACTGTTTTTTAATTTTTTCCGGGTTGCCCCGACCTTTTAATTTTGCCATTGTTTTGCCGATTAAAAACTGCAAAATATTTTCTTTGCCGTTTTTATAATCATTAACAGCTGACGCGTTTTCAGCCATCATTTCCTTAATCGCATTTTCAATTTCCGTATCGTCTGAAATCTGGCTCCAGCCTTTTTCTTCAATAATTTGCCGCGAGTCAGCGCCGTTTTTATGCATTTCCATTATTAAATCTTTGGCAATGCGACTGGAAATTTCTCCCTTAACAACCAAAACAATCAAATCCGCAAAATTTTCCGGCGTGATATTTAATGATTTTATACCAATCCCTAATTCATTTGTCAACCCCTTAATATCGCTTGAGAGATAATTAAAAAGCATATTAACCGCTTCTTGCCCATGCAAATCCGTATTTAATTCCGAAACTGACGCCTCAAAATAGCCGGCTAAATCTTGGTCTTCAACAAAAATTTCCACCTGTTCCGGCTTTAATCCGTATTCCTTAATAAATCTTTCGCGTTTTTGCTGCGGCAATTCCGGAATTTCCGCTTTTAATCCGTTTAAATCAAATTTAGAAATATCTATTATCGGTAAATCCGGTTCCGGAAAATATCGATAATCATGCGCTTCTTCTTTAACGCGCTGACTTATAGTAGTCCCCCTGCCCTCATTCCAGCCGCGCGTTTCATGAATAACTTTCTCGCTTTTTTCTAAAACTTTTTCCTGCCTTTTTATTTCATAATCAATCGCGCCCTGAACAGCCCGAAAGGAATTCAAATTTTTAACTTCTACCTTTACTCCAAATTTACTGTCTTTACTTATGGAGATATTGGCTTCCACCCTCATTTGCCCTTTTTCCATATCCGCATCGGAAATGTCCAAATAACGCAAAATTATTTGCAATTCTTTGGCAAAAGCCACAGCCTGCTCGCCTGTTTTAATATCCGGCTCTGTCACCAACTCCATTAAAGGGACACCTGCTCGGTTGAAATCCACTAAACTAACATTTGACCTTTGACCTTTGACATTTAACTTTAAATTTTCTGTCAATTGTTTATTGTCAATTGTTGAATGTAATAATCTTGCAGTATCTTCTTCTAAATGCACTCTTGTTAATTTTACACCATTAAGTTCGCCCCCAATAACCAATGGCTTGTCATATTGAGAAATTTGATATCCTTTCGGCAAATCCGGATAAAAATAATTTTTACGGTCAAATTTTGATGTTTCAGGAATTTTTGAATTTAAAGCTAAACCCAATTTTAAAACCGCTTCAATGGCTTTTTTGTTCGCTACTGGAAGCGTCCCGGGATGAGCCAAACAAATCGGACAAATATTAGTATTTGGTTGTTTCCCCTCACCCTTAAAAGATAAACTTCTCTCGAAACAAACAGCTTCGCAACCTTCTAAGGGTGAGGGGTCAGGATTATTCAAACACCCGCAAAACATTTTGGTGCGTGTTTTTAGTTCAACGTGAATTTCTAAGCCGATTGTAGGCGCATAAGTCATCTTTTATATTATAATAAAAAAGGACAGCTATTGCCATCCTTTTTTTTACAAATTAAAATATTCTCTAATTTTTTCGGGCCATAAAGAGATTGACTCAGAATCGCAGAATTTTACGACATCGCGTTTGGGCACCCATTTTACTTCACAGACATCAGAACCAGGTTTTATGTCTGTTGTTAGTCGCAGGTTTGTCAAATAAAAAAAGGGCGGCCTTTGCCACCCCCTTTTTTAAAAACTAAAAAACTTATTAACTTGCAAACTTAAAAACTTTTAAGTTAAATAACTTCAATCCCTATACTCCTTGCGCTTCCTTCAATGATTTTCATTGCCGCTTCAACATCGTTAGCATTTAAATCAACCATTTTCTTTTCGGCAATCTCGCGAATTTGAGCTTTAGTTACTTTGCCAACTTTATTTTTTAAAGGATTACCCGCGCCTTTTTCAATCCCGGCTGCTTTTCTTAATAAATCCGAAGCCGGCGAAGTTTTCAGCTTAAACTCAAAAGTTCTATCAACGAAAATCGTGATTTCCGCCGGAATAATACTGCCAACCATTTCTTTTGTGGCTTCATTGAATTGCTGACAAAATTGGGCAATGTTTATGCCGTGTTGTCCCAAGGCCGGACCAATCGGAGGAGCCGGATTAGCGGCGCCAGCCGGAATTTGAAGTTTTAATGTTGTTTTTATTTCCTTCATAAAAATTATGATACAAATTTACAAATCTTATGCCAATTTTACGAATTGCGAATAAATTATATTCGTATATTTGCAATTTATAGATTGGCATTACATTCGCGTTATTGGCATCTCTTAGATCTTCTGTACTTGCAACGAATCCAATTCCACGGCTGTTTCTCTGCCGAAAATCGGAACCATCACTTTTAATTTACCGTGTTCTTCATCAATTTCGCTGATTTTACCTTCGCTGTCTTTAAACGGCCCATCAGTGATTTTAACCGTTTCACCGACATTAAATTCCACTTTGAATTTCGGCTCATTATCGCCCATTCGCGACAATAAAGCGTCAACTTCTTTTTGTGAAAGCGGAGCCGGTTCAGTGGAATTCGCTCCGACAAAACCCGCAACGCGCGGAGTATTTCTCACAACATACCACGAATCGTCGCTCATTGCCATATCAACCAAAACATATCCCGGGTATATTTTTTCTTCCACTTCTCTTCTTTTCCCATTTTTTATTTTAATCTTTTTTTCTTTCGGAACAATAATATTAAAAATTTTATCGTTCATTTCCAAGGAATCTATCCTCTGTTTTAAATAACGCGCCACCGCGTCTTCATAGCCAGAATAAGTATGAACGGCATACCAGTGCCTTTCCCCATTATTTATTTTTATTGATTTTGAATCGGACATGTTTAATTAATTTTTAATTTTGTAATTTTATAAATAATGTCTAAATTTTTAAAAATTAAAACATTAAAAAATTATTTAAAAAATTAAAAATTGTAAATTGAAAATTGTAAATTATTATTTATAGTATAAACTTTCCCAATAAATACCTGAATATAAAATCCAAGGCGCCTAAAAATAAAGCCGTTGCCAGCGATAAAATAACAACAACCAAAGTCATCCGGCTCGTTTCTTGTTTTGTCGGCCAATTAACTCTTTTAAATTCCTGCTTTGATTCTATAATGTATGATTTAATTTTTGAAAACATAATTTATAACTTTATAAGCAAAATGGCTATATGTCAAGATTTTTCACCATCGCCGCCTGATTTGAAATAAAAGCCTTTCGCGGTTCAACATTCTCCCCCATCAAAATATCAAACAATCTGTCGGCTGAAGTGGCGTCTTCAATAGTCACTAATCTCAAAATTCTATTGTCAAAATTCATCGTTGTTTCCCATAATTGGAAAGGATTCATTTCTCCAAGACCTTTATATCTTTGAATGTTTATACCCGACGTTCCGCCGAAAGTTTTCACGATTTTTTCTTTTTCAATATCATTATAAGCGTATTGAACATCCTTGCCTTTTTGAATTTTATACAACGGCGGTTGAGCGATAAACAAATACCCATTTTCAATAACTGGCCGGAAATAACGGTAGAAAAGAGTCAATAAAAGAGTTCTGATATGAGCGCCGTCAACATCGGCATCAGTCATTATGATAATTTTATGATAGCGGATTTTTGAAATATCAAGATTGTCAGCAATGGCGGTTCCCATAGCAATAACCAAAGATTTGATTTCATTGTTCGCCAGCATTTTATCAATGCGGCTTTTTTCAACATTTAAAATTTTCCCCCGAAGGGGTAAAATCGCCTGCGTTCTTCGGTCGCGCGCGGATTTTGCGCTATTATGGACAAATATACCGCTGGCTAAAGCAAAATTATGCGTCCTTGGAACTTCAATATCATAAACATCCATTTTCTTATCTAAATGAATAATCTTTTTTACTTTGTGATTATAACTTACAACTGCTTCTTTTAATTTTTGTTCATCGCTCTCAAAAAATCTTTGACAAATTGTATTATATTTTATTAAAGATTTATCGTTTGTTATTTTTCTAATTCTATTATAGTCATTTTCATTAAACGATTCATTTCTTTGATAAATTTCGCGTAAAACGCTTAAAGCTTTTTCCAAATAAGTCTTATTGTAGGCTTTTTTTCTTTTTTCTCTAAAATCAAGCGTCCATTGTTTTTTTGTTGCCTCCGACCGCCATTTTATTAAATCTGAATTATTCCATTGTTGTCGCGCTAACTGCGAAAGCAATTCCTTTTTTTCTGGATGTAATTCAAAATATTTTTTAATTCTTTCGGATTGCTTTTCTTTATTCTTTTCATTACTCCAATATTTTTTTTGCGCTTCATTAAGAAATTGATTATTCCTTTCTCTATATTCAGTATTATTGTTATAAAAATCCAAAAACTTCTGAATCATATATTTTTTATACTCTTCATCTTGCCACTGCTTTTTCGCTCTTTCACTTAAAACTTTCTTCATTTCAGGTTTTGTCATTGTTTCTCGCATTTTTACACGGAATTCTCTTGATTGACGAATTTGTCTACATTTCTCTTTCACATCTTCTCTATGAATAGTTTTTTCAAGAACTTGAGTATGACATAAAAGATGATTTAATTTTGACATTCTAATCAAATTATCTGGATTATTATTTAATTTATTAAAATCTTTATGATGCCGATAAGAAGCGCCGTTATCAATATAAACACCGTTATCTAAATTATATTTATCGGCCAAAAGATGCGTAAAAATCCATTTATGATTATTAGAATTGAATACCATTTCATATCCATCAATTGTAATCCGACCGCCAATTTTAGAATATTTACGATAAAGTGGCATTAAAGAATTATCAACATTCAAATCTTGCGCTTTTTTATAGCTACCATCTCGCAACATAAATTTATGGTCAGGAGTACAAATTATTTCTTCATTATTATCTAATACTAATTTTAAAACTTCGGCATTAATTTTAGTTTTTCTTGGATTTATTATTTCACCAATCCCAATACTTCCATCTTCTTGAATGGTATAACAATAATTTTTCTTGCCAGATTTATCCTCAATTACTAATTCTTCAAAAGAAAGATTGCGGCTATCTGTTAAGGCTATTTTTACGTTTCCAGCAAAACAACCTCCGGCGCTGTCGCCTTCCACTATAAACAATTCTGATTCTTCGGCTTTCCTGCTTGAACAATCCGCCAGTTTGCCCGGTAAAGTCATTCCTTCCAGCGCGCCTTTTCGCAAAACTGTTTCTTTGGCAGCCTTAGCGGCTTTCCTCGCTTTCTGCGCCAACATACATTTTTCAATAACCGCGCGACCGTCTATTGAATTCTTTTCCAAAAATTCTTTCAATGTTTCGCCAATAACAGATTCAACAGCTGTACGCGCCGGCGGATTTCCCAATCTCGCCTTAGTCTGACCTTCAAATTGCGGTTCCGGTAATTTCACGGAAATAATCGCCGCTAATCCCTCCCTCACGTCATCGCCGGTAAAATTTTCGTCTTTTTCTTTAAGATAATTATTATTTCTGGCGTAATCGTTTAATGTTTTCGTTAAAGCCGAACGAAAACCGGTTAAATGCATTCCGCCGTCCGGAGTATAAATATTATTGGCAAAACTTAATTCGGAAGTTTCTATTTCCTGGTTATAAATAAAAGACGCTTCAACTTCAATATTTTCATAATTTTTATGAGTATAAAAATTTTCTTTTTGTATCGGCTTCTTAAAACGATTAAGATAATTGATAAAAGACAGCAACCCACCTTCAAAATAAAAAGAATAGTAAAGTGGCGCGACTTTGGCATCTCTCTTGTCAATTATTTCTATTTTTACTCCCTTAGTCAAAAACGCCTGTTGACGAAGATGGTCAATGATTTTTTTCCTGTCAAATTTTATTTCTTTAAAAATTTCGGCATCCGCTTCAAAAATAACTTTTGTGCCGTTCTTCTCACATTTTCCGATTTTCTTGACGTTATATTGCGGTTTGCCTTGTTTATATTCTTGCGCATACAACCCGCCTTCTTTGCAAACTTCCACTTTTACCCATTTTGACAAAGCGTTGACAACGGAAACGCCGACGCCGTGCAAACCGCCGGAAATTTTATACGATTCGCCGCCGAATTTTCCGCCGGCATGCAAAGTGCACATTACAACTTCAAGCGCCGATTTTTTAGTCTGCGGATGAATATCAACAGGAATACCACGACCGTCATCCTGCACCGCTATTCTGTTATTTTCCAACAATTCAACTCTGATATTTTTAGCGTATCCGCCCATCGCCTCGTCCAAAGAATTGTCCACAACTTCCCAAATCAAATGATGTAAACCGTCGGTTCCGGTTGAACCGATATACATTCCCGGCCGTTTTCTCACCGGCTCCAAACCTTCCAAAACGTAAATGTCTTTAGCAGCGTAAGAAACGCCGTTATCCTGCTTTTTTTCCTCTTTGTCCGCCGAAGCTTTGACGAAGGCGGATTTTTTTATGGCTTTTTTTGTCATTTTTTTTAATTCAACAATAAAATACCCTCTTCTTTGTCCGCCATAGCCTTGGCGAAGGCGGGAGGGTATTGTTATTTTACCAAAAATTCGCTTTAAAAACAAGCGATTAATTTCTATTTTTATTGGTTATATAAATTACAACTCTGCCCGGCTGTGCAAGTCTGCGGACTGCCTGAGCAGGAGGAGCCGCCTGTTAAAGGACAGGAATAAGAATTAGAAGTAAATGTCAAAGCTCCAGACCCATTATTATTAGGAACTATCTGATTATCTTGACCTCTTAATAGATATGAGCCGTATCCGCCAGAATCCTGAACTGAACCGCTAACAGTACAATTATTTAATGTCCAATTAGTGGATGCTGCTCTTGTGGCGATGCAATTTCCATCAGAATCGTATTCTAAACACACTTGATTGTAGGGAGCCTCAACTTTAATAGTATTTGAAGAGATTGCCGTCATTATAATAGAGGAAGCATCATTCCCTGATAAAAATAAACAGGCACCGCTAATAGAACAACCTCCGCTAGTAAAAGTAATTTGACTATTTGTGCCACATCCCCAAGCGCCAAAAGTAAATCGACCGTCATTGGTTGAAACATAATGAGGATGTCCGGCCACTCCGACTAATGTCCCGTTCAAACTAACCGTTTGTTGAGTGCAATTCGCCGTCTGAATACAGGCGCTATTACAGGTTGTCTGGTCGGAATAAACTGTGCCACTTGTGGAACATTGATAACAACTGCTTAATGAAACATCAGCTGGTTTATTTGTTTTAAATAAATTCCATTCAGTTAATGTTTTAGTTGGAATAAAATAATCAAAAACGCTGGAATTATTTGTAACAACTCTGCAAGAACCTTGTTCATTTATTATTGATGAAGCGGTTTTATTGATTCTGTAAGAATCGTTAACGGCCTTAACAACAACGGCAAATAATATAATGCCTAAAATAACAGCCGCTATTACAATATAACGTTTCATTTGTTTAATTTTAAATTCTCAATTTCTTGCTGTTGTTCTTTTATCGCTTCTACGAGAAAAACAGTGAGCTTGGCATAATCTACGGATTTTAAGCCGGTTTCCTGATTCGTATAAACAACTTCCGGAAATACTTTTTCAATTTCTTGAGCGATAAAACCTGTATCATTTCTGCCATTTTCTTTCCAATTAAAAGAAACTCCTTGAAGTTTTAATATTTTTTCTAATTGACCATTAAGAGGTTGGATGTTGGTTTTTAATCTATAATCGGAAGAATACAAAAATGCCACGGCTTTAACATTACCGTTAACTTCTAATTTTTCACTTGGACTCGTCGTCCCGATGCCGACGTTGCCGCGAGTTGTTGTCCCCCCACTATCATCATCGCTTCTAATAGTCATAAATGTATCCGTTCCTTCTCCGATATCCAATCTATTACCCGAACTAGTTACCGCGGAACGAATTTCTAGATTTCCGAGTCCGCTGGCAGGATTGCTCAATCTAATAACAGCCGGGCCTCCCGAAATATTCAAGCCCGTTCCTGCACTAAGTATCGGCCCCGTCGTCCCGACGCCGACGTTGCCGGTCGGAGAAATGGTTAATCTATCTGCGTTATTGGTGTTAATCACTAGTCCTGAATCGGTTCCAACTTTGAATAAAGTGGAAGTGGCTGATTGGCGGGAAAGTTTAAGAATTGAATCTGAAGAAGTACTGTAAATTTCAAGTTTAAC